>CENU01022129.1_pt1 | contig 14873 bp, 14 predicted proteins | sample 361331 | NCBI WGS metagenome assembly CENU01 (sample SAMEA2619766, study PRJEB7988) | marine metagenome | isolation source: saline water (ENVO:00002010), including
CCCTCGGCAATTCTCACCCTTGTGGTTGGGATGGCCCTGGTTCTTCTGGGCCAATGGGTTGCCAATGATGTCAATTTGCTGCCCGAAAGTGCCAGCGTGAACGCGCCGGTCTACGACGAACTCTTTCGCGTTCTGGTGGCCATCGGCACGATGTTGCTGGTGGGCATGACCGGTGTTGTCATCTACAGCTTGGTGCGCTTCCGCCGCCGCGATGGCGATACCCAGGACGGCCCTGCCATTGAAGGAAATCTGTCCCTGGAGCTGTTCTGGACAGCGATTCCCGCGGTTGTGGTTCTCTTCCTTGGCATCTACAGCTACGACATCTACGACCGCATGGGCGGCATGGCTGATCTCAATGGCCATGGCATGGGCCATCAGGCTGAACTGGCCTCGGTCAGAGAGAGCGGGCCGGAGGATGAAAACAGAATCTGGGGCGGAATCGCCCCAGCACAATCCAGCGGTGATGTCATCCCCGTCGAGGTGACGGCGCTTCAGTTTGCCTTCATCTTTCACTACCCCGAGCAGAACATCACCAGCGGCGAATTGCACGTTCCCACTGGCCAAACGGTGGAGCTGCGCATGAAGGCCAATGATGTGATTCACGCCTTCTGGGTGCCGGAATTCCGCATCAAGCAGGACATCATTCCTGGTCAACCCACCGTGCTGAGCTTCACCGCCCGCAAGGCAGGCGATTACCCCATCGTCTGCGCCGAACTCTGTGGTCCGTACCACGGCGGCATGCGCTCCCACGTGGTGGTCGATGAGCCCGATGCCTTCTCCAACTGGCTGGAAGCCAACACACCCGCGACGTTGTCATGACCATCGCCACTCCTCCGAGCCAAGCCCCTGAGGCCAGCCTTAGCCTGCAGCCCACCGGTTGGCTCAAGTACGTCAGCTTCAGCCTGGATCACAAGGTGATCGGCCTGCAGTACATCGTCTGCGGCTTCCTCTTCTATCTCGTTGGCGGCGCCCTCGCTGGTGTGATCCGCACCGAGCTGGCCACGCCGATTTCCGACTTCGTCAGCCGTGACACCTACAACCAGGTGCTGACCCTGCACGGCACGGTGATGATCTTTCTGTGGATCGTGCCGGTGGTGAACGGTGGCTTCGGTAATTACCTGATCCCCTTCTATGTGGGCGCCAGGGACATGGCCTTTCCGCGCCTCAACGCGGTCGCCTTCTGGATGATCCCCCCCTCTGGCCTGTTGCTGATCAGCAGTTACTTCATCGGTGGTGCCGCCCAGTCCGGTTGGACCGCCTACCCACCGCTGAGCATCACCACCCCGGCCATGGGCCAGATCCTCTGGATCGTCAGTGTGCTGCTGCTGGGGGGCAGCTCCATCTTTGGGGGAATCAACTTCATCGCCACAATCTTGAAGTTCCGCCAGCCGGGACTCAAGCTGATGCAGCTGCCGATGTACTGCTGGGCGATGCTCGGCACCAGCATCCTGGTGGTGCTGGCCACCCCAGTGCTGGCGGGGACCTTGATCCTGCTGAGCATGGACATCGTCGCCCACACCGGCTTCTTCAATCCAGCCAGCGGTGGCAACGTCGTCGTCTACCAACACCTGTTCTGGTTCTATTCCCACCCGGCGGTGTACATCATGGTGCTGCCGGCCTTCGGGCTGGTGAGCGAAATCCTGCCGATCCACGCCCGTAAGCCCCTGTTCGGCTACGTGACGATGGTGTATTCGATCATGGCCATCGTCGTGCTGGGCCTGGTGGTCTGGGCCCACCACATGTTCACCAGCGGCACCCCGCCGTGGATGCGCCTGTTCTTCACCATCGCCACGGCCTTCATCGCTGTTCCCACCGGGATCAAGTTCTTCAACTGGATCGCGACCCTCTGGCAGGGGCGCCTGGCCCTCAACAGCGCCATGCTGTTCTCCTGCGCCTTCATCCTGCAGTTCGTGTTCGGCGGGATCACTGGCGTGGCCCTGGCCCAGGTGCCCTTTGACGTGCATGTCCACGACACCTACTTCGTCGTAGGCCACTTCCACTACATCGTCTACGGCGGCACGGTGTTCGTGATCTTCGCCTCGATCTACCACTGGTTCCCCAAATTCACCGGTCGCATGCTGGATGAAAATCTCGGGCGGCTGCACCTGGCCCTCACCTTCATTGGCTTCAACCTCTGCTTCGCGCCGCAACACTGGCTGGGCCTCAACGGCATGCCCCGCCGCGTGGCGGAATACGACCCGCAGTTCACGCTGGTCAACCAGATCAGCAGCGTCGGCGCTCTGCTGATGGCCATCAGCACCGTGCCGTTTTTGATCAATGTGGTCGTCAGCATGGTGCGCGGCACCCCCTCTGGCCCGAACCCCTGGCGGGCCCTGACACCGGAGTGGCTGACCAGCTCGCCACCACCGGTGGAGAACTGGAAAGGAGCTGCACCTCTGGTGCATGAGCCCTACGGCTACGGCGGTCCTGCCGGTGTGGTGGACCTCAATCAGGCCAGTGGCCGCGATCTCTGGAGGAACGAACCATGACCACCATCACGCCGATCAACAGCCCCAGCGCCACCGGCGGCGAGGCCCATGACCACCACAGCGAGCACGGCGAGCATCCCGACTTGCGCATGTTTGGCCTGGCCACCTTCCTGGTGGCTGATGCCATGACCTTTGCCGGCTTCTTTGCCGCCTACCTCACCTTCCGGGCGGTCAATCCGCTGCCACCAGGTGCGATCTACGAGCTGGAGATGGTGCTGCCGGTCATCAACACCTCGATCCTGATTGCCAGCAGCTTCACCTTTCATCGCGCCAGCAAGGAGCTGATGCGTGGTGCGATGGGAGCCTGCCGCGGCTGGCTGCTGCTCACGGCCGTGATGGGTATGGCCTTCCTCGGCGGCCAGATGAAGGAGTACTTCGAGCTGCCCTTCGGACTGACCGACAACCTGTTCGCCAGCACTTTCTATGCCCTCACCGGCTTCCATGGGCTGCACGTCTGCCTGGGAGCGCTGATGATCCTGATCGTCTGGGCACAGGCCGCTCAGCCTGGCAAGTTCACACCCCAGCAGCATTTCGGCATCGCCGCCGCCGAGCTGTACTGGCACTTTGTGGATGTGATCTGGGTGATTCTGTTCGCCCTGCTCTATCTCCTGTAGAGCTCACGCGGCAGAATTCAACGATCAACGGCCAGGCGATGGACGGCAGCAATCCACTAGTGGGTGAGGCCCTGATCAAGCGGGCGCGGGATTTGAGCAACAACAGCCCCGAACAGGTGGCCAAGGCCTGCGGCTATGTCGGCCCCAGTGGTCGAGTGCTGAAAAAGGCGTTTTTGCGTGCACTGGTGGAAGCCAAGGGATTCAGCACACCAGCGCTGGATCGTTCCTCAGCAGCGCGGGGCCGGCAGGCGGAATACCGGACCCGCGTGCACGGCAATGGCAACCTGCTGGTCGGCAACGCCTACACCAAACGCCTCGGTCTGGTGCCTGGACAGGAATGCCGCATCGAACTGCACAAGGAGACAGGAACGATCTGGCTGCGTCCCCTCGATGGTGAAGACGAGGGGAGCAGCGAATCAGACAGCGACGATCAGGCAGCGGAAGCCTGAGGACCATCGTTGTCATCGGTGCCATGCAGGCTGCTGGCAAAGGCGATCAGATCAATGCCCGAGAAGATGAAGCTGATGCCCACCAGGATGCCGAGCACCGAGAGCAGACCAAAGGCCTTCATCGACAGGATCAGCAGACCAAGAATCAGCGTGACGATGCCGTTGGCCAAGCCCCAACGCCAACCTTCGACGGATTGGTGGCTCAAAGAAGCGATGATCGCCACGATGCCTTCCACCAGGAAGACAACCCCAACCGCCAGGCTGAGGGTGGCCACCTGAGCGACCGCATCGAGGGTGCTGGTGGAGAACTGATCAAGGATCGTGTAGCCGGCCACCAGGAAGAGGGTGGAGACCACCAGACGCCAGAACACCAGCCAGGCCTTCATGCGACGGCTCCGGCTCAGGCCATTGATCCAGCCAATGATGCCGCCGACCAGGAAGACCACGCCGAGAATGGCGGTGACAACAAAGGACGCCTTGATCGGAGCGATCAGGGCAAGAACGCCGAGAACGATGAGGAGAATGCCCTCGGCGATGGTGAAGGACTTGAACATGGGGGGAGAGAACACCCCCGGAAATTAGGTAGTCCAGCCGTGCTCGGCCAACCAGCTACGGGTTAAATCAGGTGATGCAGGTTGCGGGGCGCCATCGTTGCGTTGCAGCAGACGTTCGACATATTTCGCCAACAGATCAGCTTCTAGATTGACAACATCGCCGCAACGCAGATCCTGCAAGGTCGTCTGCTCCCAGGTGTGGGGAATCACCGCCATCGAGAAGCCCGCCTCATCGTGATGCGCCACGGTGAGGCTGATGCCGTTGACCGCAATGCTGCCCTTCTCGCAGATGTAGCGGTTCATGGCCGGCTCCTCCCAGGCCAACTGCAGGTCCCAGGCACCAGCCACCGCTTTGATGGCCTGGACCCGCCCCAGCCCATCGACATGGCCAGAGACGAGGTGGCCACCAAGGCGATCCGCGAGTCGCAGGGCTGGCTCGAGGTTGACCCGCCCCCCGCTTCTGGCCCGCTCAGCCAGTGTGGAGCGCTGCAATGTCTCTGGACTGACATCGGCTTCAAAGCCACCGTTGCAGAAGCGGCGCACCGTAAGGCACACCCCATCGACGGCGACGCTGTCCCCCAGCACCAGATCGGCCAGTGACAGACCACCTGCGCCCGCCTCGCCCTGGTGCCAGAGCACCCTCAGGGCCTGGGGCAAAGGCTCGATGTGACCGATGGCCTGAACCAGTCCGGTGAACATGGACGCAGTCTCAACGGGCTGATCTGGCCATAATCGTCGAAGAAGGTGCGGCCGCCATGGTGGAGATGAGCGTGGCCGGCATCGCGCTGGATGCCGCCAGCCGCACTCCCATCGTGCTGCTGCGCGATCCCTCCGGGCGACGACAGGTGCCGATCTGGATCGATCAAGCCCAGGCCCAGAACATTCTGGCGGGGCTCCACAGCCAGGAGTCGCCGCGCCCCCTGAGCCATGACCTGATGGCCAACCTGCTGGCGGTGGGAGGGCTGGAGCTGGAGCGGGTCATCATCCACGCCATTGAAGAGAACACCTTTCTGGCGCTGCTCAAGTTGCGCGATGACGCAGACGAGGAGCATGAGCTCGACTGCCGTCCCAGTGATGCCATCGCCCTGGCCCTGCGCACCGGCAGCAGCCTCTGGATGTTGGAGGAGGTGGTGGGCAACGCCTCGATTCCGGTGGATGCAGAAGCCGATGCCGAGGAGGTGGAGGACTTCCACCGCTTTGTGGAGGGCCTCAGCCCCGCCGAGCTGATCCGTCAGCAGGGCCGCGCCCAGCCTGACGGCGATGCTGACGATGACCCCGGCGATTCCTGAGAGCGCCATGGCGCGGCGGGGCTTTGGCAACGGCCCGCCGGTGTCGCTGTTCACGCTGGGCACGATGCGGGCTCTCGAGAGCCCGGCCCAGCTCGAGGCGGTCCTGGCAGCCGCCATCGCTGCAGGCATCAATCACGTCGAGACCGCCCCGGCCTACGGCCCCAGCCAGCGCTACCTGGGGCGGGCCCTGCGGCAGTTGGCCATCGCGCCAGAGGCGGTCCTGATCACGAGCAAGTTGCTGCCCGGCTGCACCTTGCAGCAGGGCCAGGAGCAACTGCAGCGCAGCCTCGAGCAGCTGGGCCGCAGCCAGCTCGACAACCTGGCGGTGCATGGCATCAACACAAGCGAGCATCTGGAGTGGACGCTGCACGGCCCTGGCCAAGCGCTGCTGCAGTGGGCCCAGGAGGAGCGCCTGGTGGGGCAGGTGGGCTTCAGCTCCCACGGACCCAACGCGCTGATCGAGGCGGCGATCGACAGCGGCCGTTTCAGCTTCGCCAGCCTGCACCTGCACCTACTGGATCCGGCGCGGTTGCCCCTGGCGGATCAGGCCCTGGAGCGCGGCATGGGGGTGATGGCCATCTCGCCAGCCGACAAGGGGGGCCAGCTGTGGGACCCACCACCCTTGCTGCAGCTGGCCTGCCATCCCCTGCAACCGCTGGAGCTGGCTTACCGCTTTTTGATCGCCCGCGGAATCAGCACCCTCACCCTGGGGGCAGCCAGCCCCGATCAGCTGCAGTGGGCCCAGCTGCTGGGGGGCGCTGATGGCCCCCTCACGGCCAGCGAGCAGCAGGCGCTCGAGCGGCTGAACCAGCAGCGCCTGGACAACCTGGGCGACAGCCACTGCGGTCAATGCCGCGCCTGCCTGCCCTGCCCCAGCGGCGTGCCGATCCCCGAGCTGCTGCGGCTGCGCAATCTGGCCATCGGCCATGGCATGGAACGCCATGCCCGCGAGCGCTACGCCATGGTCGGCCAAGCCGGCCATTGGTTTGAGCAGATCAATGCCGCCGCCTGCCAGGGCTGCAACCAATGCCTGCCGCGTTGCCCCCATCAATTGCCAATTCCCGAGCTGCTGGCGGAGACCCACCAGCGCCTGGCCTCACCCCCCCGGCGCCGCCTCTGGGGCTAGGGGCAGCAGGCTGGTGCAGCGCTTCAGCACCGGCTCAGGGGGCAGCAGCAGCTCCGGGCGCAGCTGGCGGCTGAGCGCCGGCTCCAGCAAGGCGCGCTGCAGCGGCGGCGTGAAGCCACTGCGCAGCATCTGATCAAGCAACGGGGATGAGCGCGGTGCCAGCAGCCACTCCAGTGGCGGCGGCATCCCCGCATCGGGCTGGACCAGCAGGCTCCACCACAGCGGCGCACCGCTCTCAGGCAACAGCGCCTGCAAGCGCGTGTCACGGCGCAGCATCGGCACCACGGCCCGGCTGGGCAGCACCGCTGCGGCGGCATCGCCATGGAGCAGCAGGGTGAGCGCGTCGCGATCGCCAAAGCCGAGGGCCTGCTGGCGCAGCTGGCTCAGCACGCGCTGGGGTTCACCGATGCGGCGCGCAATCTCCAGCACCACCCTGGGGCTGGCCGGCAGCAGCAGCTGACCGCGCAGGCTGGGCTCCAGCAGCAATGACCAGCCCCGGGCCGCCCCATCACCGGCCAGCAGGTCAGCGCGGTTGCGCAGCACCAGCAACCAGGGCCCAAACCCCAAAGGCAGACCAAAGGGCAGCAGAGGCTGGGCCACAGACAGCAGGTTCTGGGTGGCCGGCCCCTGGGGCCACGGCCGTCGCTGCTGGGGCGGCAGGGCCTGGGCCCAGCCATCGCTGAGCACCAGGCTGTCGATCCCCGCGCGTAGCGGCGGCAGGTCCTGGCGCAGATCCAGGCTCTCAACCGCCCAGGATTTGGGCAGCCGGCGCTGCCAGAGGGCCGGCAGCATGCCCTGTTGCACCGCCAGGCGCTGGCGGCTTGAGGCACAGGCCGCCAGCAGGCCGCTGCCTGCCAGGGCCAGCCAATGACGACGACGCAATGGAGCCATGCTGCGACCCTACGCAGCCAGCAAGCGGGCGCAGGCCGCATCACAGGCAGCAGCCAAGTGCAGCGGCGAGCGGCCGCTGAGCTCCCAGAGCCAGGCCATGGCCCCAGCGCCCACCCCCTCTTTGACGTAGCCCTCCTCGTAATCCCGCAGGGCCTGCTGCTGGCAGCCCGCAAAATCCAGGGCGGCATGGGCCAGCTGGGGCGTGGCGCCCCAGCGCTCGGCGATGCGCCGCACCAACTCCGCGAGATTGCTGCCGCTCTCGCCCATCAACCAGCCCGTCGTGGCCACCACGACGCGGCCAACGGCAGCACCCCGTTGCCTTGGCGCCAACAGCGCCAGATGCAAGGCCTGCAGCGCCAGCATCTGGCTGCCACCGGCCAACAGCACCTGCGGGCCAGGGGCAAGGTCCAGCCCCTCAGGGGGCAGCGCTCCCTGGAGAACGCCCAGAGCAAAGGCCTGAAACGGATCACCAAGGCCCGCTAACACCTGCAGCGGCTCGAGCTCACTGCCATGCCGTGCCGCCAGGCCCCGCAGCCCCTGCTGCACCAGTCCTTGGCGCAGGCGATGGGGGGGCTGGCGCAGGCTGCCGCTCACCACCCCGCTCACATCCAGACCCAACCCGGTGAGCACCGCCTCTGCGGTGCTCGTGCCTCCGGGCACGCATTCGGCCAGCACCAGCAGGCCGCTTGGATGACGGCGGCGAAACCCTGCCCCCAGTTGGCGGCCCCGCTGCAGGCGACGCTGCAGGTGCTGGGCCTCCATGGCAACAGCGCTGCTGAGGCAGCGGCTCGGTGGCAACCCCAGCTGCAGATGGGGCACCGCGGGCGGCAGGGCGGCACCGGCATCGACGATCAGCAGCGGCAACCGCAGCTGTTGCTGCACCACCCAACTGATCAGCGCCGGTGTGACCCCCGCAGGCAATGGGGGCAAGCGATGGGGCAGGGGCTGATCAGGCCCCAGCCACAGCAGCTCGGCATCCGCGGCCGCCGTGAAGCGACGGCTGTCCGCCGTGGCCCCGGCGGCTGAGATCCCCGGCACAGCAGCTGTTTCGGTGCCGCCAAGCAGCAGCAGCAGCTGGCTGTGCCCAGCGGCCATGGCCTGCACGGCCGCCTGGCACCAGGCCTCAGGAGGATTCAAGGGCCAGCAGCGGGCGCAGCAGCGGTGGCGGATCAGGCATGGACTGGCGCAAGCGCGGGAACACCCACCAGGCCACCGCATGGAGCGCCAGCACGTAGATCAGGTTCTGGGCCAGCACCAGGGCCAGGGCCGCCAGCTGCACCTGGGTCAGATCCGGCGACAGCGGCAGCTGCAGGCGATCGGCCAGGCCATCAATGATGCCGGCGGCGGCACCGGTGATCACCACCCAGAGGTTCTCCCCCAGCAGCACCGACACCAACGCCACCCGCACCAAAAACCCCACGGCCCCCAGCAGCACGCCCACCGGCAGCGAGGCCCACCAGCTCCAGTGCCGCAGCCAGCAGAAGCCCAGCCACAGGGAGAGCATGCCGTAAGGGAAGAGCATCAGCGGTCCGCGCACCGGCCCCATCAACACGGTCAGCAGCAGCACCGACACCGCCACCCCTTCCGCCGCGGTGCGCCCCCCCTGCCGCAGCTGCAGCAAAGCCAGGGGCAAGGGGATCGCCAGGCGAAAGAGGGCATCACCAATGGGCAGGTAGTAGATCGCCACCCAGAGCAAGCCGGTGCTGGCCGCCATGTAGGCGGTCTCCGTCATGCGCCGCGCCTGGCTGCGGCGGGGATCAGCGCTCATCGCTCGCTGGCTCCTGCACGCGCTCGATGGTCTCCACCTCAAAGGGCAAACCGGCTGCCCGCAGCGCTTTGGTCACGGCCTCGGCGGGGGCGGAGGGATCGGCGGCGGGCAACTTGAGCACCACCCGATAGGGCAGGGGATCCCTGGGCGGAACCGGATCAGGGGCCCTGGAGCTGCCTGTGGCTGCTTCCGCCTCAGGCTCCGGCTCAGGGGCGGCAGCTGCGGCAGGAGTAGGGGCAGCCTCTGGCTCCTGGGACGGTTCTGCTGCAGCCAGCGCCTGAGCAGCATCATTGGCTGGCGGTTCAACCACCGCTGCAGGGGCAGCCTCATCAGCGCTGGCTGGGGGATCCTGCTTGCCGGAGGGCTCAGCGGGCGGCTCCGGCTCGCTCTTAGCCGCAGCCGGGGCCTGGGGCCCAAAGCTTTCGCCCAGCTGCTGACCCAGTGGGGTGCTGCTGCAACCGGCCAGCAACACCACCAGCGCAGCCGCAGCTGAAGCACGCAACGGAGTGCCGTGCATCAGCTATCGCCTGGTTTGATCACCCGCACGGCACTGGCGCGCAGACGGCCGCTCTTGGTGGTGCGGGGCGCTGCTGGCTTTTTGGCCGCTGGCTTCTTGGCGGCAGCTGGTTTTTTGGCTGTGGTTTTGCGGCTGCTCTTCTTGGTGGCTGCCTTGGCCTCCAGCAGCTCCACCGCCTGCTCCAAGGTGATGGTCTCGGCGGTGGTGCCCTCCGGCAGGGAAGCATTCACCTTGCCTTGTTTGACGTAGAGGCCATAAGGACCGTCAAAGAGCTGGATCTGCTCTTCACTGCCATCGGGGGTGCCCAGCACCTTGAGGGCGGTGCGGCCGCCGCGGCCGCGCTTGGGCATGGCCAGCAGCTCCATGGCGCGCTCAAAACCCACGCTGAGCACGTCGTCCTCAGCTTTCAGCGAGCGGTAGTCCTTCTCCCCTTTGCCCTTGTCGTGGACCACATAGGCCCCGAAGCGACCCAGGCCCGCCTGCACCTTGCCGCCATCGGGGTGCTCGCCCAACAGCCGAGGCAATTGCAGCAGCCCGCAGGCATCCTCAAGGGTCAGGTCCTCAGGTTTGGTGCCACGGGGCAGGGAGGCCCTTTTGGGTTTGGGGTTCTCCTCACTGGCCTGGCCCCGCTGCACGTAGGGGCCGTACTGACCAAAGAGCAGGTAGACCGCCTCCCCGGTCTCGGGGTCCTCACCAAGGCTCTCGGGTCCATCAGCTTTCTGCTTGAGCAGCAGTTCAGCCTGATCAGCATCGAGATCAGCCGGGGTGAGGTCCTGGGGCAGGGTCGCCTTGATCAGCTCCTCTTCCCCGTCCTCTCCGGGGCGCTTGGACTCGAGGTAGGCACCAAAGCGGCCGATGCGCACCACGCAAGGCAAGCCATCGAGCTCAATGGTGCGAGAAGCGACCGGATCGATGTCACCTTCCCGCTTGGCCACCTGTTGCTCCAGTCCCTCATCGCCGCGGAAGAAGGTCTCGAGGTAGGGCAACCACTCCGCCGAGCCGTTGGAGATCTCATCGAGGGTGCCCTCCATGCGGGCCGTGAAGCGGGGATCCACCAGGTCAGGGAAGTGCTCCTCCAGCAGCGAGGTGACCGCAAAGGCGGTGAAACTCGGCGTGAGGGAGTTGTTCTGCAGGGTGGCGTAGCCGCGATCGCAGATGGTGCCGATGATCGAGGCGTAGGTGGAGGGGCGGCCGATGCCTTCTTTCTCCAGCATTTTCACCAAGGCCGCTTCGCTGTAACGCGCCGGTGGCTGGGTCTGGTGGCCCAGGGCCTCACATCCTTTGCTGACGGGATGATCACCGCTGCGCAGGGGCGGCAGCAGCACCTCCTTGCCCTCCAAGGCGGCATCGGGGTCATCGCTGCCTTCGACGTAGGCGCGGAAGAATCCAGCGAAATCAATCCGTTTGCCGGAGGCGCGGAAGCGGGCGTCCTCAATATCGATCTGGGCGCTGACCATGGTCAGGCGCGCATCAGCCATCTGGCTGGCGACCGTGCGCTTCCAAATCAATTCATAGAGGGAGAGATCCAGCCCCTTGAGGCCCGTCTCAGCCGGGGTACGGAAGCTGGCGCCCGCCGGGCGGATGGCCTCGTGGGCCTCCTGGGCGTTCCGACTTTTGGTGGTGTACTGACGCGGCTGGGGGCTGAGGTGATCAGCGCCGTATTTCTCCTCGACGCAGCTGCGCGAGGCGGTGATGGCCTGCTCGCTGAGATGCACCGAGTCGGTGCGCATGTAGGTGATGTAGCCCCGCTCGTAGAGCCCCTGGGCGGTGCGCATCGCCTCACGGGCTGACAAGCGCAACTTGCGGTTGGCCTCCTGCTGCAGCGTGCTGGTGGTGAAAGGCGGCGCAGGTCTGCGGGTGGTGGGCTTCTCCTCCACCTCCGCCACGGACCAGGTTTTGCCGTCGATCGCCTGCAACAGGCCTTGGGCATCGGCTTCGCTGAGCAGGCGCACCTTGGTGCCGGCTTTGATCTCACCGGTGTTCTCATCGAAATCGGCACCGGTGGCGATGCGCTCCCCCTTGAGCTGATTGAGCTTCGCCTCAAACGTGATTCCGGCATGCTCCAGCTGGGCTTTGAGGTCCCAGTAGCTGCCACTGCGAAAGGCCCGCCGGGCCCGTTCACGCTGCACCAGCAAGCGCACGGCCACCGACTGGACTCGGCCGGCGGAGAGGCCCCAAGCCACTTTTTTCCACAGCAGGGGCGACACCGTGTAGCCCACCAGCCGATCGAGGATGCGACGGGTCTCCTGGGCGTGCACCAGCTCCATGTTGAGCTCGCGGGTCTGGCTCAGGGCCCGTTTGATGGCGTCCTCGGTGATCTCGTGGAACACCATCCGCTTGACCGGCACCTTGGGGTTGAGCAGCTGCAGCAAATGCCAGCTGATCGATTCCCCCTCACGGTCTTCATCCGTTGCCAGGAGCAATTCATCAGCGCTCTTGAGGGCGTCCTTGAGCTCCTTGACGATCTTTTTCTTGTCCTTCGGCACCACATAGAGGGGCTCGAAGTTGTTTTCGGTGTTGACCCCGGTCTTGGCCCACTTCTCTGCCTTGTGGCTCGCCGGGATCTCGCTGGCGTTGTTGGGCAGGTCCCGCACATGGCCCATGGAGGCCTCCACCCGGAACGTCCGCGGCAGGAAGCCGCGGATTGTGCGGGCCTTGGTGGGGCTCTCAACAATGACGAGGGTGTTGGCCACAGGCGGCGTCAGCCGAATGCAAAGGGATCCAGATCCGCAGGGTAGATCCGAGTGGACAAAGGGAGACGGCTACCATCCGGCTTAGTACGCATCCGTGCTTCGCATCGATGGACAGCCTGGCCCAGTCGCTCCACGCCGGTGCCATTGCGCCAGAAGCAGCCATCTTGATCGCCCTGCTGGCCTGCCTTCTGGCAGACCTTGCCGGTGAGAAGGCCGCCTCCCGCTTTGTGCCCCCATTCTGTTACGCGGGCCTTGGCACCAGCCTGGTGCTGCTGGCGCTGCAGTGGAACGAGCCGGTCACCGACGCCTTCTTCTCGTCATTCATTACTGATCGGCTGGGCATTGCCTTCCGATCGGTGGTGGCGGCATCGACACTGTTGTCCCTGCTGATCAGCTGGCGCTACGTCGAGCGCAGCGGCACACCGGTGGGCGAATACGCCTCGATCCTCATGGCCGCCACTGTTGGGGCGATGTTGCTCTGCGGCGCCACCGATCTGGTCACGATCTTCGTGGCCTTGGAAACCCTCTCGGTCTCGAGCTATCTGCTCTCGGGCTACATGAAGCGCGATGCCCGCAGCTCGGAAGCGGCACTGAAATATCTTCTTGTTGGCTCGGCGGCAGCAGCTGTCTTCCTTTACGGCACATCGCTGCTGTATGGCGTTAGTGGCGGCTCCACCAACCTCGATGCCATTGCCGCTGCGCTGCAGAGCGATGCAGCAACGCCACTCAGCGCCCTGGCCCTTGTGTTTGTGCTGGCCACAGTGGCCTTCAAAATCTCAGCGGTGCCCTTCCACCAGTGGACACCGGATGTCTATGAAGGATCGCCGACCCCGGTGGTGGCCTTCCTCTCCGTGGGCTCGAAAGCAGCCGGCTTCGCCCTGGCCCTGCGCCTTCTGGTGGGCTGCTTTGAGAGCTTCCAGACCCAATGGCAGCTGCTCTTCACCGTGCTGGCCGTGCTGAGCATGGTGCTGGGCAACGTGGTGGCCCTGGCCCAGACCTCAATGAAGCGGATGCTGGCCTACAGCTCCATCGGCCAGGCGGGCTTCGTGATGATCGGCCTGGTCTGCGGCACCGAGGAAGGGTTCGCCGCCATGGTGCTCTACATGGCGGCCTACCTGTTCATGAACCTGGGGGCTTTCGCCTGCGTGATCCTGTTCTCGCTGCGCACCGGCAGTGATCGCATCTCGGACTACTCCGGCCTCTACCAAAAAGACCCATTGATCACCCTTGGGCTGAGCCTCTGCCTGCTCTCATTGGGTGGCATTCCCCCCATGCTGGGCTTTTTCGGCAAGATCTATCTCTTCTTCGCCGGCTGGCAGGACGGCCAGTACCTGCTGGTGGTAGTGGGCCTGGTGACCTCGGTGGTCTCGATCTACTACTACATCTCGGTGATCAAGATGATGGTGGTCAAGGAACCTCAAGAGGCCTCCGATGTGGTCAAGGCCTACCCCGAGGTGAGCTGGAATCTTTCTGGTCTGCAGCCCCTGCGCCTGGCCCTGGTCTTCTGCCTGCTGGTCACCGCCGTGGGCGGGGTGCTCTCCAACCCCCTCTTCACCTGGGCCAATGAAGCGGTCGAGGGAACACCGCTGCTGCGTCAGGTGATCGCCAGCAGCCCCCAGCTGCCCACCGGTTGATATGGCAGCGCAGCCAGTGGCGGAGCTGCGCCACATCAACAAGATCTACGGCTCCGGTGACACCGAGGTGCGGGCGGTCAATGACCTCAGCCTCACCGTGGAAAGCGGGGACTACCTGGCGGTGATGGGAGCCTCAGGCTCTGGCAAGAGCACGGCGATGAACATCCTGGGCTGCCTTGATCGACCCAGCAGCGGCAGTTATGTGCTGCAGGGCCAGGCGGTGGAGGGGCTGGGGGATGACGATCTGGCCGGACTGCGCAACAGCTGTCTGGGGTTTGTGTTTCAGCAGTTCCATCTGCTTGGCCACCTTTCGGCCCTGGAGAACGTGGAGCTGCCGATGATCTATGCCAACGTTCCCGCTGATGAGCGCCGCCGCCGCGCCACAGAAGCGCTGCAACGGGTGGGACTGGGGGAGAGGCTGCGCAACCGACCGAATCAGCTCAGCGGCGGGCAGCAGCAGCGGGTGGCGATCGCCCGGGCCATCATCAATCGACCCGCCCTCTTGCTGGCTGATGAACCCACCGGCGCGCTGGATTCAGAAACAACCCGTGATGTGCTGGAAATCTTTGATCAGCTCAACGGTGATGGCATGACCGTGGTGCTGGTGACCCACGAACATGACGTGGCAGAGCGGGCCAAACGGGTGCTGCTGTTCCGCGACGGACGCATCGCCGGCTGAACTTTGTCAGCAGGTGCAGAAGCGGCGCTCCAGGTCTGTTGTTTTCGCTTAGACCGACCAGGCGATTGATGCCTTACTGCCATGGTCATGGCTGCAAGCGTTCCCGAGGGCGGCCTGCTCTCCGCGGTCCCGGACTTTGAGCACGGCTCGCCCCTGGCCCTGCGCGAACA
>CENU01016032.1_pt1 | contig 14831 bp, 15 predicted proteins | sample 361331 | NCBI WGS metagenome assembly CENU01 (sample SAMEA2619766, study PRJEB7988) | marine metagenome | isolation source: saline water (ENVO:00002010), including
AGGGCTACAACATCACGATTGGTGGATCCCAGGGGGCTGATCCTCAGGTTGGCACGCTTGAGCGCAAGAACGTGCTGGCAACAGAGGTTCAACAGGTGCTCAGGGAAATTTTGATTGACAAGTTCGGGGCTAAACCAAAAACCAGTTGACGACATCAGGTGATGAGTGTGGGCAGTGGCGCTTTGTTTTGAAGCCCTGCCCGCTCCACTCCACCTTCGACACATCATGAATGATCTGTTCTCCCGCTTTGTCAATTGGCTGAGTAACAGCGGACAGGATCGCCCGGCTACGAATCAGGCTGAAGGCGGCCAGGATTTCTTCTCCAAGCTGATGAACAGCATCAGCGGCTGAATCACTCACTCGCTCAACCCTTCGCATTAACACCATGAGTGCAACTGCCTCTCAGATGGACTACGTCCTTCCTAATGAGCTTGTCGACGGCATGATTGCTGCCGGTGGCAAAAAGTCGACTGTCAGTGTTAAAAATCTGCTGCTTCGCGGCTTCTACTCCGGAGCGATTCTTGGACTGGCTGTGATCCTGGCCCTGACGGTGGCCAAGCAGAGCGGTCTGCCATTCCTTGGATCGGTTCTCTTCCCGTTCGGCTTTGCCAGCATCGTCCTGTTCGGCATGGAACTGGTCACCGGTAATTTCGCCCTGCTCCCCATGGCGACATGGGCTGGCAAGAGCTCGTGGGGCGCCACCTTCCGGAACTGGGGTTGGGTCTGGCTCGGCAACTGGATCGGCACAGCCGTGGTTGCTGTGATCATGTACCTCAGCCTGACGAGCGGCGGCACCGTGGAACCTTCCGCCGATGGAGGTGTTTGGCAAAAAGTGGCAGCCACCATCATCAAACTGAACGTGGCCAACGTCGAGAAGAAATACGAAGCTCTCGGCAGTCTCGGTTTCTTCCTGGCCTTCCTTCGCGGCGTGGTTGCCAACTGGCTGGTCTGCCTTGGCGTCACCATGGCCCTGGTGAGCAAGAGCGTCCCCGGCAAAATCCTCGCCTGCTGGCTGCCGATCACCGCGTTCCAGACGATGGGCATGGAGCACATCGTTGTGAATCAGTTCCTGCACACTGCTGGTCCGATTCTTGGCTCCGGCGTTCCCTTCTCCAAGGTGATTTTCTGGAACTTCCTGCCAGTCACCCTGGGTAACATTGTTGGCGGGATGGTCTTCATCGGCATGCTCTTTTACAGCACCCACCGCAGTCCTGTGGATAACGTGCTGCCCAAGGAGCATGATGAAAAGCTCGAGCGCGAGCTCGCTGCAGAGCTTGGCGCGCGCTGATCATTGATTAACGCCAAGACCATGACCGCACAATTGAGCCAGACCCAGGAACTGGATTTGGCTCAGCGGCTTTCCCGCTGGCGATCCAGCCCGATCAGTCTCGCTGAGCTGGCTGAGTTACTGCCTCAGGTGTCTGATCCCTGCCTTGCGCTCAGCATTGGTGAGCGCCTTGGCATGGCAGGCCCTGAGGCCTTTCCCTTGCTGGCAGAGCTCTGCATCAGCATGGGCATGACGCGGCCCCTGATTCGAGCCCTGGGATTGAGCCATCACCCCAGCGCCTGCACCCAGTTGCTGGAGTGGTTGCCTCAGGCCGATGTCTTGGAGAGCGATGTTCTCCAGGCGTTGAGTTGTTGGGGCCACCGGGTCGACCTTGAGATCATTGCCGCAGCGCTGGAGGCACCGAGTCGTGACCACCGGCTTGCTGGACTGGCGCTGCTGACCTTTCGTTGCCGCAGCCTCACAGCTGGCCGCTTGCTGGAGCTGATTCAACCCCTATTGAGTGACATCCGCGCCGATGTGGTCATTACCACGCTCAAGTTGCTGCAACGTCGGGAGGAACCACCCGTGCTGGCTGCGATCCGATCCTGCATCCACCCAGACAGCCTGCCTGGTGTTGCTGAAGCAGCCCTTCTGGCGCTGGGATGCATCGAAACTGAAGCCAGCTGTCTCACCTTGCTCGAGCTTGTGGGGCCACTGCAGGGGACACGCCTGGAGGTCAGCTTGATCCGTCAGCTGCATGCGCAACAACGTCACCGAGAGCTGGTGCAGTCGCAGCTCAAGTCAATGCACTGAGTCCAGAAAAGCACAAAAAAAGAGCCTGCGATTGCAGGCTCTTTTTCAAGTCGCCATGGGTGTCACCACTTCTTATAAGGAAGAAACTTACCGCACATCGTCACCTTGACGCGATCACCCTTGGGGTCCTCTACTTTGTCGACCTCAAGAGTGAAGTCGATAGCACTCATAATGCCATCACCAAACTTTTCTTGAATCACATCTTTGAGTGGCATTCCATAAACCTGCATAATTTCGTAAAAACGATAAATCAGCGGGTCAGTCGGGATCACAGGATCAAGAGAACCCTTTGTGGGAAAGGCTTGCAAGGCATCAACAACAGCCGGGGGAAGGTCCAGGGCGGCACCCAATTTGCTGGCCTCTTCCGCAGAAGCTGTTGACTGGCCATAAAACAATGAGGCAATCCAGACTTCATCAAGACCCAGAATTTTCTCCAGGTCAGCGAAGGAGAGACCCTTGGCCTTTTTGGCAGCCATTAGGGTTGGAGTGAGGGACATGGGTGCAGCCAATAACAGGTGTGAAGAGGAGTGAAACGCCACAAATCAGACGAATCACAAAATCAGTTTGGCCCGGGCCTGTCATCACAGATTGCAGCAACAGTTACACCCCTACCAATCAATTTGGTAGCGATTGATACCAGAACTAGCAGCATTCATACTGAGGATTCAGTCACACCTTGGGATGGTGAACCTGCAGATGCCGGATGCCCTGACACCAACGATGAGCAACCGTGATCTATTCAAGGTTTACCTGCGGAAGATCGGCAGCGGTGAACACACCAGCAAAGGCCTCAGCCGCGACGAGGCCCGCCACGCCCTCGAACTGATTCTTGATGAGCAGGCCTCTCCGGCACAAATTGGCGCTTTCCTGATTGCCCATCGCATTCGGCGCCCAGAGCCCCAGGAGCTCACGGGGATGCTGGATGTCTACCGCCAGCGTGGCCCCAAACTCAGCAGCGCAAAGCCAGCCATCAGCTTTGGGATGCCGTTTGACGGCAGAACACGCACAGCACCCATCTATCCCCTGACCGCGCTGTTGCTTTCAGCTGCAGGGATCCCTGTTGTCCTGCAAGGTGCTGGGCGCATGCCTGTCAAATACGGCGTCACAGCTCAGGAGCTCTTTGCCGCCATGGGCATCGACTGGTCGGGGCGACGTCTGGAATGGTTGCAAGAAAGCCTTGAGGTGCATCAGCTGGCACTGATCCACCAACCGGATCAATTCCCAGCAGCCGAAACATTGATCAGCTACCGGGAAGATCTCGGAAAACGGCCCCCCGTGGCCAGCCTGGAGCTGCTGTGGACCGCCCACCACGGGGAGCATCTGCTGGTGAGTGGCTTTGTGCACCCCCCAACGGAGGCACGGGCCTGGGAAGCGCTGATGCTGGCCGGCGAAACCAACGTTCTGACGGTGAAAGGACTCGAGGGGAGCACCGATTTACCCATCAGCCGGGCTTGCATCACCGGCCGCAGCATGGGAGCAAACCATGAGCGGCTGATCCTGCACCCCCGAGATCACAACTGTTACGGCCCCGACAATCTCTGGTATGGGATGGAAGGTTGGATCCCCCAGGCGCTTGCTGCCCTAGGGGGTCAGGGAGAACTGAGCACAGCATTGGAGTGGAACTGCGGCGTCTACCTCTGGCAGACAGGCAGCAGCAGCTCCCTCGATGCCGGACTGAACGATGCCCGTCAGCTGATGAGCTCAGGGGCCGGGCTGCAACAGCTTGAAAAGCTCAGAGACCGCAGCGCTCAGCGCTGAGCCAGGGGCTGCCAGAGGCTGGCTTGGTGAGCCGTGACAGGAGCAACAGCAGCAGGATCAACGCTCACAGGTGCAGCGGTGCGCATAAGCTGTACGGCCAAAGAGGCCACAACAAAGGCACCGAGAAAACCGGCTGCCACCGTAATGGGGCTGCGGCTTGAGGCCGAAGCGGCGACGTTCTGCATCATTAATCCCACTGATCTGGACTCAATATGGATTAAAACGAACAGATTCGTGAGCGGGCTTAAAAAAAGTGATCACAGATACAGATTCATTCCAGGTTTTTGACCCAACTGGCTCGCGCTGATCTGCAGCAACCCAACCATGGGACAACCCCAGAAAGGTTCCGAGCAGAATGGCGAAGCGCAAAGCAGGGATCTCACTCAATAACCACACCCTGCAGCAGCGATAGCAGCTCATTTGCTGTGGATGACACCAAACGGCCATTCCCGAGGCGAGGAATGCGCCATTGCGTTGTCATCGCTACCAATTAATCCGATCACTGTCGCCATGAGCCAAGCCAGCCATTGCTTCGCGTTTGAGCAAGACTTTGTCGGCTCCTGGCGCTGCATTCCTCTGTGTGTGCGGCGGAAGCTGGATCTGATCGGCCTGAAGCTCAAACTCAGCCACTGGCTTGAGCTCAGCCAAGACCAGCGGCAAGAGCTGGTGGACTGGCCCGACAACCCCAAGGCGTTGACGACCATGGCGGAGCATCTGCGGCGCTGCACACGCGCGATGGCCGATGGGGAAGCCAAGCCACTGCCAGCTGCCATCGGGGAGCCGTGGCAGCAGCAGCAACTCCCTGCAGCAATCCAAGAAGCCGCGCAACGTCACAGCACGACACTCAGCCTTCAACAGTGGAGCGCGCTCAATGAGCTGGAACGGTTTGCCTTATGCAAACTCTCTCGTCCCGGCCATGACCACCACAACCTGCCCGCCGCGCTCAACGAGCTGCTGAACTAAGCCAGCGCGGCAGCCGATCAAGCAGTCCTTGTTCCTGCTCTAGGGGTTTCACCACCGACACCGCCGGAGCCACCACCACAGCAGCAGCTTTGAGTTCCGGCTGTTTGGATACAGGGCAGCAATGCTGATGCATCAAGGCGTTGGCTTCGCAGGCCTGGGGCTGACTGAACCCCCAATGCATCGGTAGAAACACGGTCCCGGGGCGGATGCGATCACTCACCTGGGCTGTGGCCGTGACACCACCGCGTCGAGAGTTGATCGCAGCCAGACCGCCATCGGTGATGCCAAAGCGCTTGGCATCGTCGGGGTGGATCTGCAGCAGTGGCTCTGGATGCATGGCCTGCAGCCGTTCGACCTTGGCCGTACGCGTCATCGTGTGCCATTGACCGAGGTAGCGGCCCACCGTCAGCACCAACGGGTAGACCTCACAGGGGGGTTCAGCCAAGCCTTTCGGCTCCTCGGCCATGAAGCGGGCGCGACCACTGGGAGTTGCAAAGCGATGGTCGGTGTAGAGACGCTTGGATTCATGGCTGGGGCTGCAGCCTTCAGGGAATGGCCACTGCTGCGGTCCCTCGGCCTGCAGCAAGGCATGGCTCAGGCCTGACACATCACAGAGACGACCGGCCGTGAGCGCAGCGAATTCCTCGTAGACCTGCGCCGACGAGGCGTAGCTGAACTGCTGCTCAAAACCAAGACGACGGGCCAATTCAGCCCAGATCTGCCAATCGGGCCGGGCCTCACCCGGGGCTTCACGAAAGGCCGGGCAGTGGGTGACCCTTCGCTCGGAATTGGTCATCACACCGCGCTTCTCACTCCACTGCGACGCCGGCAGAAGCAGGTGGGCGTAACAGGCCGATTCGGTGCTGCGATACGCCTCGTTGACCACCACAAGCGGGCAGCGCGCCATGGCCGCCTTGACTCGCTCGAGATGGGGCAAGCTCACCAGAGGATTGGTAGCAGCTACCCACCAGAGATCGAGCTCTCCTGCCTCCATGGCCTCCACTTGCTGCCAGGCCGTGAGGCCAGGGGTGGAGGCGATGGAACCTTCAGCAAAACCCCAAGCCTGTTCAAGCTCATGACGATGCTCTGCGTTGGTGACGCTGCGGTAGCCCGGCAACAAATGGGATAGTCCACCTGCTTCTCGCCCTCCCATCGCATTGGGCTGACCTGTGAGTGAAAAAGGGCCGGCGCCCGGCTTGCCGATCTGTCCGGTGAGGAGATGCAAGTTGATCAAACCGCCCACCACCGCTGTGCCCTCTTGGCGCTGATTGACCCCCATTGACCAGAGACTCAACACGGCATCAGCTCTGCTCCAAAGGCGCGCCACCTGGCGCAACGTGGACGCGGTGATGCCACAGAACCGCGCCGTCACCTCGGGCGTCCACTCAGCAGCGAGGGCAGCAAAAGCAGCAAAACCATCGGTGGCCTCATCGACAAAATCCCCATCGATGCCATTCCCGCGCAGCATCAGATGGGCCAGGCCATGGAGCAGTGCCAAATCCGATCCAGGGGCCACAGCCAGATGGATGTCAGCCACCTTGCTGGTTTCGGTAGTCCGCGGATCCACCACCACGATCGTCAGGGAGTCGGGATTGCGGCGTTTGCGCTTGAGCAAGCGTTGAAACAGCACCGGGTGGCACTCAGCCGTGTTGGTGCCGATCAGGAACACCACACTGCAGAGATCAAGATCCTCATAACAACAAGGCGGACCATCGGAACCAAGGCTGCGGCTGTAGCCCGCCACTGCTGAGCTCATGCAGAGCCGCGAATTGGCATCAAAGTTGTTGCTCCCCAGTGCTCCTTTGAGGAACTTCTGGGCGATGTAGTAGTCCTCGGTATGAAATTGACCGGAGCCGTACATGGCGAGGGCTCCTGGACCTTTGCCAGCGAGCGTGCTGCGGATCCGCCCCACCAGCAGCTCAAAAACAGACTCCCAGCTGATCGGCTCAAACGGGTCATCCAAACTGGCGCGGTACTGCGGATGGGTCAGCCGGTCCAATCCCAGGGTTTCTCCCACCGTGGCGCCTTTGATGCAGACCTGCCCAAGACTGGATGGATGCGCTCGATCACCGCGAGCCGTCCACATGGGCGTGCCCTTAGCATCACGGTTCACAGCACGGCCGGGCTGGCCCGGTGGCAACAGCTCTAGGCCGCAACCCACACCGCAGTAGGGGCACTGGCTGCGAACAGAACCGGAAACATTGGCCATAGAAGCAATCAAGCAAAAACCCGGGGCTGATGCCCCGGGTTGTATCAAACAGACCCCAAGGGGATGGTCAGTCCAGCGGCTGCCTCAAGCAGCCTCGAGGCTCTCTCCTTCATGGAGCTCCGCAAAAGAACCCTTGGGTTCCTTGAGGAAGAAGAAGCAGAAGAAGCCAACAATCAGACCTGCCACACCGAGAATCTGGAAGAAGGCACTGTTGGATGCCGCAATGGTTTCGGGCGTGGGCTCACCTCCACCACCCATCCACATCGGCAGCAAGCTGAAGATGGTGAGGTAAGTGACTGCGCCGACGTTGCCATAGGCGCCCACCAGACCAGCCACCTGACCGGTGACGCGTCGCTTGACCAGAGGCACAAGAGCGAAGGTGGCACCCTCACCCGACTGGACAAAGAACGACGCCAACATGGTGATCAACACAGCGATCACAATGCCACTGGTACCGCTGAATGTGCCGGGCTTGATCAAGCTCATGATCAGGTAACCGATTCCCAGACCCATGGTCAGGAAACCCATGGTGTTCTTACGGCTGCCCAAACTGTCGGAGATCAGACCACCAGCCGGGCGCGCCACCAGATTCACGAAAGCAAAGCAGGAGGCCAGGATGCCTGCTGTGGCCTTTGGCAAATCAAAGGTCGTTTCAAAGAATGTGGGCAACATCGAGACCACAGCCAATTCCGAACCGAAGTTGACGATATAAGTGAGCTCAAGGATGGCCACCTGCTTGAACTCGTAGCGGTCTTCTTTGGGGTAAGTCTTTGTCCCCATGATCAGCTCACGGTTGGTGCGCACAATGCCCCAAGTCTGGAACACAAACCAGATCAGAACAGCGAGCAGAGCCAATGGATAGGTGGATGCATTGAGGAAGCCAACCTTCTGCAGACGCCAGCACAGCACACAAAGGATGGCTGCGAAGGGAACGTTCATCCCGAGCAGGCCCCAGAAATCACGCATGCTGGTGACTTCAAGACCAGCCGTACGTTCAGGGCGCTGGTACACCTTTCCAGGCGGAGTGTCTGTGACGTTGAAGTAATAGATCACCCCATAGATCGCCGAGATAATGCCCGTCAAGGCAATCGCACCGCGCCAGTTCAGCACAGCACCTGTGGGCAGTTCAAAGCCACCGGAGAAGGAGAGCCAACCGGCCACTCCCACCAGGGTGAGAGCGGAAAAAGCTGAGCCAAAGTTGCCCCAGCCGCCGTAGATGCCCTCAGCCAATCCGATTTCCTTGGGAGGGAACCATTCAGCCACCATGCGGATGCCGATCACAAAACCGGCGCCGACAATGGACAGCAGCAGACGAGAGACGACGAGCTGGTTGAAATCCTGCGCCGATGCAAACATCAGGCAGGGGATCACCGAGAACACCAGCAATGTGGAATAGGTGAGGCGGGGCCCGAACTTATCCAGCAACATGCCAATCAGCACACGCGCTGGAATGGTGAGGGCAACATTGCAAATAGCAACGGTACGGATCTGACCCACAGTCAGCCCAAGATCGGCTTTAACCGTTGTGGCCAGTGGGGCGAGATTGAACCAGACCACAAAGGTCAGGAAGAAGGCAAACCAGGTGAGATGAAGCGTTCGATATCTCCCCTGGAATGACCAGAGTTCGGCAAGCATTTTGGGTGATAGTTGGGTATCAGACCCTGAGCTCAAAAGGACGCGCTCGGGAACCAGTGATCAGGGCGCTACCAAAATGTGTCGCCAGTCTTATTTTGACCAGCCAGAGGTTGCAGCGAAAGTACTAACCGCTACCGAATGGACGCGCGGCACTGTTGATCATGCCAATCATCCATGCAACACAACCCAACAAAAGTGTGATGGGTGCTACAGAACATTCAGAGCCCCATTGCACTGCCAAAGGTTTGATGACATCGACGCAGAGCAGCTGCCAATCTCAGCTCAGCGCCTGCGTCTTCAGCGGTGGGCTCAGCCGGCGTATGGGGCAGGACAAAGCTCTGCTGATTCATCGCAGCCATCTGAGCTGGCTTGAGCACATCAGTGGCCTGCTCCTGAAGCTCGAGTGCCCCGTGCAGGTGCTGACCAGGCACCCGGAACACCAGCAGCAGCTGCGGCGACTGCCGGCGGTCCGTGTCGTGATGGAAGCGCCACCTTGGCGCGGGCCGCTGCAGGCCATGGCCCGCGTCCTGCCTCGCAACAGCAGCACCGCCCTGTTCACAGCACCGGTGGACATGCCTGAACTGGAGCTCTGTGACTTGGAAGCGCTGCTCGAGGCCTGGCGCGAGAACACGCAGCTGGCCGTGATCGCCAGCGACGGCGAGCGGCTTCAGCCACTGCTTGGGATCTATCCAGGGGGGATAGATCCGCACCGCTCCATGCTGGAGGTTCTCCGTCATGGAACGGGTCGCTGGATGGACTGGCTCGAGCTGATTCCCCACCGCAGCGTCCGGCTGCCGGCCCGTCGCCTGCTGAATTGCAACCGGCCCGGGGACCTCAACGGCTTGCATTCATGAGCAGAAGACGCTGCCGCGACCAGCACGGACGCCCGCTTGGTGTGATTCGGCTCTCATTGACCGCCCGCTGCAATCTCAGCTGCAGCTACTGCAAACCCGATGGCAAGGAAGCCCCGCAGCTCCTCAACCAGGAGCAGCAGTTGGCCGTCATTCAAGCCTGCTGCGAACTGGGTTGCCACACCCTGCGCCTGACAGGCGGCGAGCCGCTGCTTGCGCCTGGATTGCTGCCCCTGCTGAGCGCCATTCAGCGGCTGAATCAAGCGCCTGAGGGGCACTGGCATGCCATCAGGGATATCGCCCTCACCACAAACGGGCTGCTGCTGACGGAGCCATTGGCGCGGGAGCTGCGTCAGGCGGGCCTCCAACGCCTCACCATCAGCCTCGATGGCCTGGACCCTGAGGTTGCCGCTGCGACGGCGGGCCTACGCGGTGGCGCAGCGGCCGGGCAGGCGATGGTGCAAAAAGTGCTTGATGCTCTCAGCGCTGCAGAAGCCGCCGGCTTTGATCCAAAGCAAGGCCAGCTCAAAGTCAACAGCGTGATTCAGCGGGGAAAAAACGAGCAGGAGCTGCTGCCTCTCGCTGCCATGACCAGGGAGCGAGGGCTGGAACTACGTCTGATCGAATACATGGATGTGGGCCAACGCAATGGATGGCGCAGCGATGAGGTCCTGCCCGCAGCCGAGATGATCAGCCAGCTGCACCGGCGCTGGCCGCTCGAGCCCATGGGTCGCCCGGACTCCGGCACAGCCCTTCAATGGCGCTACAGCGATGGTGCTGGCGTTGTGGCTGCCATCGCCTCGATATCGCAACCGTTCTGCAGTGACTGCAACCGGCTGCGCATCACAGCCGATGGCATCGCCTACACCTGTCTGTTCAGCGAGATGGGGACCGATCTCAAGCCCTGGCTCAACCCCAAGGCTTCCCCGGAGGCCTTACGGGAGGCGATCGCCAACCTGTGGGGCCAACGGCGGGACCGCTCCAGCGAGGAACGCCAGCAGGGCAGCAGCCTGAAAGGACCACGCGCTGAGATGGCCTACCTAGGGGGTTGAGTCAAAGCACCGATGCGGAATTGCTGATCATGCGCAAGGATGTATCAGAGGCAACAGACGTAATGACGGTAAGCACCCCTCTGCAGACGAAGGAGAGCTACGAAACGCTGAAGGATCGCCACCTGGTGGCCCAACTGGCACAACAGCTGGCAGAAGCGCAGTTTGCCCACGCCGATGAAAGCAGGAGCCGCCGCCTTTGGGACGAGGTCGCAGCCCTTGGGCTTGATCCCGATCGTGTGCTGCATCTTCTTTACGGGGGCCACGACCTCGATGATGAAACCGCACTGTGTGCCATCGACCGCTCTTTCCAGGAGACGCCTCGTCGCCGCAGGCAGGCCCGCCGTTGGCTGAAGGGGGCCTGGCCGCTGCAGCGTGCGGCCACTCAGGTCTGAAGCGGATCCTCAGGCCAGCGATGTTTCGGGTAGCGCCCGCGAAGGTCCTTGCGGACCAGGGGGTATCCCTGCTGCCAAAAGCTGGCCAGATCTCTGGTGACTGCAGCTGGCCGGCCGGCCGGTGAGAGCAAGTGCACCAGGACCGTGTGGCGACCAGCGGCCAAACGCGGTGTTTCGAGCACCCCAAAGAAGTCCTGCAGGCGGCTGCTGAGCACAGGCTCTTCACCGCTGTAATCAATGCGGCCCGAGCGGCCATTGGGCAGCATCCAGCGCAACGGAGCCAGAGCGTCCAGTTGGCTGCGCAGCGACCAGTCGAGGCGATTGAGCAGTGCTGAGCTGAGATCCACCGCTTGAAGATCATCCAAGCTGCGCACTCCGCTCAGATTCGGGGCCAGCCAGAGCTCCAGCTGCTGCAGCAATGCGGTGTCATCGACTGCAGGCCAATGGGTCGAATCGAGCTGATGCAGAAAGGCGAGGCGCCCCCGCAACTGCTGCTGCGCAGGCGTCCAGTTCAGCAACGCCAAACCACGGCGGCGCACCTGCTCCAACACACAGGCCTGCACAGCCTCCGCATCGGGGCGCTGCAGCGGTGATTCGCTGAGCACCAGAGCCCCCAGACAGCGGCGTCTGCTGGCCACCACCTGCTCCCTCTGGCCATCCCAGGCCAATTGATCCTCATCGCGCACCTGCTGGGGCTGGAGCCACTCCAGCGCCGCTCGCGGCAGCGATGCGGCAAGCCAGATGCGGGCCTGACGGCGATCACCATCGAGATGGGCCGCCACCAGGGCGGAAGCAGCACAGAGAGGGTCACCAGGGTCCAGGGCAGCACCGCGGCCACCGGAAAGCAGCACAACCCCCGGGCGCGCCTGATCGCGCGGCAGGGCCAAGCGATCGGGATAGGCCAGTGCGAGCATCACCCCCACCCAGGCTGGCCATCCCTCACAGAGGAGGGGCAGGTGCCGCGGCAGCCCCACCTGCCGGCGCAACTGCAGGGCCAACTGGCGCACTGATGGCAGACCACCGCGACGGCGCTCCAGCAGATCCAAGCGCAGGTTGAGATCAGCGCCAGGGGCTTCAGCGCGCAAGGGATCCCGCTCCGAGAGCACGGCGGCCACAACACAGGCCAGCCCCTGGCGCTCCTCGGCATTCCAGTCCGGCAGCTGGAGCTCATCGGCAGGCAGCTCCAGCACGGCGGCCTGGAGCACCATGGCGCCGAGGCGGGGGTGCAGACCCAACGCTCCGAGTCGCCGGCCTTGATCGGTTGGCTGACCGGACGGGTCCAGGGCACCGAGGCTGACCAGCAGCTCACGCGCCTGCTGCAGCGGCGCCGCTGGAGGCGGATCAAGAAAGGCCAGCTCCTCCCCCGCGGCCGATCCCCACAAAGCCAGCTCCAGGGCTAGCGGGGCTGGATCGCTCGTGAGGATGTCGGCCTTGGGCTGGGCTGGACGCCGCTGCTGGTCAACGGCGGTCCAAAGCCGGTGGCAGAGACCTGGGCCCAACCGTCCAGCACGGCCGCGGCGTTGATCAGCCTGGGCGACGGCCGCTTTCTCGGTCACCAGCTGAGCCAGGCCGGTCGTGGGGTCAAAGCGGGACACCCGGCTCCAGCCGGCATCGATGACCACACGGATGCCATCAATGGTCAGGCTGCTCTCGGCCAGCGCTGTGGCCAGCACCAACTTGCGCTTGCCAGGGGCAGCCGGGGCCACTGCAGCGTCCTGAGCTCGGGCATCGAGGTCGCCGTACAGCGGCGTGAGCTCGACATCTGCTGCCAGATCATCCTCCAGTTGCTCCACCAGGCGGCGGATCTCGGCCTGGCCGGGCAAAAACACCAGCACGCTGCCCACCTCCTCTGCCAACACCTGACGGATGGCAGGCCGCACCTGATCGGCGATGGCGCGCACCGTGGGCTGCTCGGGCGCCGGTCGCTCGGCGTAGCGGGTCTGCACGGGAAAGGCACGGCCCTCACTGCTGAGCACCGGAGCCCCATCGAGCAAGCGGGCTAAAGGCTCGGCATCCAACGTGGCCGACATGGCCACCACCGCCAACTCAGGGATCAGGAGCTGGCGTGCCTGCCAGGTCAGAGCGAGGGCCAGATCACTGCCGACCCCACGCTCATGCACTTCATCGAAGAGCACAGCGCTCACACCGCTGAGTGCGGGGTCGTCCTGCAGCAAGCGCAGGAACAGGCCATCGGTGAGCAGCTCAACCCGGGTGTTCGGGCCCACGCAGCTGTCGAGCCGCACGCGATAGCCGACGGTGTCGCCAACGGCTTCGCCAAGGGAGCGAGCCATCTGCCGCGCGGCCATCTTGGCCGCCAGCCGCCGCGGTTCAAGCACCAGCACCTTGCCTGAGCTCCAGGGCAGCTGCTGTGCCAGTGCCAGGGGGACACGGGTGGTCTTGCCAGCACCCGGCGGTGCCTGAAGCACCAACCGGCCGTGCTGCTTCAGCGTCTCAATCAGCTCCGGCAAGAGCGGCTCAATCGGCAGCGGCGTGGAAGCAGACCCCATGGTTCAGCCCAGCAGCAGCTTGCTGCCGGCAAAGCCAGTCACCAACGCCAGAAGGCGACGAATGGTGGGCACAGCCCAACGATGGCTGCCGGCATGGGCACCGAGGCCACCGGCCACCAGCACCACCAGCACCCAGCTCCACGGAAGTGGCGGCAATGGCTGTGCTGATCGTGCGAATCCCGCCAGACCAGCAAGGGAGTTCATCAAGATGAAGACCACCGATACAGCAGCGGCTTGACGGGTGCCGCACCAACGCCGCAGCAGCATCCAAGGGCTGAGGAAGACCCCACCACCGGTGCCCGTGAGCCCGGCCATCAAACCCAGGCCGCTGCCAGTGGCGAGCAGCGTCCAGCGGCTCGGTGGCTGGACGCGATCCGGATCACGCGGTTGCAGCACGAACCGCACAGCAGCGGCAAGCAACACCATCCCCAGCAGGACTCTCAAGCCGCGGGTCGGAACAACGAGCCAACCGCCGAAAAAGGCTGCAGGCACCGCCAGGGGCAACAACGGCCAAAACTGCTGCCATTGCAGATGGCCGGCTCGGCAGAACTGCCAGGTGCCAAAACCAGCCACCACCACATTGAGCATCAAGGCACTGGGCCGGATCAGCTCAGGGCTCAGTCCGGCGAGTGCGAAAACGGCGATGTAACCGGTGGCCCCGGCATGGCCAACAGCGCCGTAGAGAAACGCCACGACAGCCAGTGCCAGCGGCAACAGCTCCGGGCTCATGGCTGCTCCTGCAACCGCGGCATCAACTGAACAAGGTTGCAGGGCCGGGTGGAGGGGTCGAGTTGGGCGGCGATCAACCGCTCCCAGGCTGTGGTGACGGCATCCAGCGAACCGGGCAGCACAAAAAGGAATGTCCCGTTGGCAACACCAGCCAGACAACGGCTTTGCAGCGTGCTGGTGCCGATGGTTTCAAAGGAAAGAACGCGGAAGAGCTCACCAAAGCCATCGATGGTTTTATCGAGCAGCGGTGCCACCGCTTCCGGGGTGCCATCACGACCCGTCAGACCGGTGCCGCCGCTGCTGATGATCACCTGCACTGCCGGATCGGCGATCCACTGACTGATCACAGCGCGAATGGCGTAGCGATCGTCGCGGACCAGCGACCGATGCTTGAGCTCATGACCGGCGTGCTGCAGTGCGTCCTGCAATGCATCGCCGCTGGGGTCATCCACCAGGCTGCGGCTGTCTGAAACCGTCAGCAACGCGATCGCAAGAGCCATAGCCAGCAGGTTCAGATCTCGATTGTGGCCTCCGTAGGCTCATCTCTCAGCCTTGGTCATGGATGCAGCCCCCGTCAGCCACCATTGAGGTGCTGCTGTTCGCAGCCCTGCGCGAGCAGGCGGGCTGGGCCCGTCGGCGCCTGCCCCTGAAGGAG
>CENU01034517.1_pt1 | contig 14801 bp, 20 predicted proteins | sample 361331 | NCBI WGS metagenome assembly CENU01 (sample SAMEA2619766, study PRJEB7988) | marine metagenome | isolation source: saline water (ENVO:00002010), including
TTAAGATTAAGCCGTCGGTGTTTGTGAAGTCTGATCAGGATTATATTACGGAGTGGTTTCTGCATTCGGTTTTTAACGGGAAAGATATATCCGTTGATATTAATAAGAAAAAGGTAGGGCAGAGAAAGGAGGATGGAAATGCCCATTTTATGCGAATTGATGAGTTCTTGTATCAAATCGAGATTGAAAATCGTTCCAATATCGAGATCAGCGAATTGGATGTTGAATATAGAATATTTTATGAGCAGGAAGAGAACGATATGGATAAAGGTCGTGTAGTTAAACATGATCGAACGGTGCAGGGTGATCTGGAAATTGAGTTGTTGGCAGCAAAAGGAAAAAGAATTTTTTCTTCGAAGGAAGTGGAGTTAGTTAAATATGAATTTAATTCAACGGAGTATTATGTGCCGGGAGGTGATCCTCAGGCTACACAGGGGAGTATCAAAGGTATTTGGGTTCGGGTAGAGTGTAAATCTGCTGGAGGGATGAAGTCGGTTCGAGATTTTTATGAGCCTTCAAGCATCGAAGGTAAATATAGCTGGTAGGTTTTATTCACACGATAGTTAGATATCCATGGCCGGATTGAGGGGCTTGATGATGGCGGCGACTTGGGCGGTGGATTCGGTTTGCATGAGTTGGGCGCGTAGGTCGGCGCAGCCGGGAAAGCCTTTGCAGTAGATGGAGTAGTAGCGGCGGAGGATGTGGAAGTTTTTGGAGCCTTGCCAGACGCGGTCGAAGAGTTGGGTGTGGGTCCAGAGCATGTTGAGTTTTTCTTCGAGGGTGCGTTCGCGTTGTTCTTCCATGAAGAGCCAGGGGTTGTCGAAGATGCCGCGGCCGATCATGGCGCCGTCGAGCTGGTGGTGGGTGCATTTTTCACGGGCTTCATGAATGGATTTAATGTCGCCGTTGCCGATGATGGGGATGTGGGGGGCGAGTTGGTCGCGTAGGCGGGCGGCTTTGGCGATTTCGTGCCAGTTGGCGGGGCCGACGGACATCTGTTTTTGGGTGCGGCCGTGAAAGGTGAGGGCGGCGGGTTGGGTTTCGAGGAGGTGGCTGGCCCACTCTTCGGTGGCGATGGTTTTGAGGCCGATACGGGTTTTGACGGAGACGGGTAGGTGGGAGGCTTCTTTGGCGGCGTGGACGATTTCTTTGGCGAGGGTGGGGTTGCCGATGAGGCCGGAGCAGCAGCCGCGGCGGACGACTTTGGGTACGGGGCAGCCCATGTTGATGTCGATGCCGTCGAACTCCATTTCATCTGCGATTTCTTTGATGATTTGGGTGTAGTTTTCGGGGGTGTTTCCCCAGATTTGGGCGACGATTTTGACGTTTTTCTGGCGGAGTAGTTTTCGTTCTTGGTCGGTGACGCGTAGGCGGTGGATGATGCGTTTGCGGGCTTTGCGGTGTACGAGGCCGTCGGTGGAGACGAATTCGGTCATGACGACGTGGAGGGCGGTGGGGTCGGCGATGGTGAGGAGGAGTTCGCGTAGGGCGGTGTCGGTGACATCCTCCATGGGGGCGAGGGCGATGATGGGGCGGTCGAGGGCGTTCCAGAAAGAGGACATGGTGATTTAGACGCAGCTGGGTTGGGGGGTGCTTTCGGGTTGGGCGGTGAGTTCGATTTCGAATCCGGCGTCTTCGATCATTTGTTTGTCGGTATCGAAGTCTTGTCCGCCGGTGGTGAGGTAGCCGTTGGTGAACATGGAGTTGGCGGGGTAGAGGGCGAGGGCTTGGATGTGGCGAAGGGTGGTTTCGCGGCCGCCGGCGATGCGGATTTCGACGGAGGGCATGACGAAGCGCATCATGGCGAGTGCGCGGAGGCAGTCGTTCGGTGTGAGGGGGTTGGGTTTGCCGTGGAAGGCGGTGCCGGGGCGGGGGTCGAGGAAGTTGACGGGAACGGAGTCGACGTTTAGGTCGGCGAGTGCGAAGGCGAGGTCGGCGCGGTCTTGCATGGATTCACCCATGCCGAAGAGGCCGCCGCAGCAGAGATCGAGTCCGACTTTTTTGACGATTTTGGCGGTGTTGATGCGGTCGTCGAAGTCGTGGGTGGTGACGACTTCTGGGAAGAAGTTTTCGGAGGTTTCGAGGTTGTGGTTGAAGCGGTTGACACCGGCTTGTTTGAGGCGGTGGGCTTTTTCTTCGGTGAGGAGGCCGAGGGAGGAGCAGATTTCGAGCTGGGGGTGTTTTTGTTTAATTTGAATGACGGCTTCGCAGATGGTGTCGACTTCGTTGGGGGAGGGGGAGCGGGTGCTGGAGACGAGGCAGTAGCGTTTGGCTTTGCGTTCGATGGCGGCTTGGGCGCCTTCGAGGATGGTTTCGACGGTTTGCATGTCGTAGCGTTCGACTTGGTTGATGGCTTTGGTGGATTGGGAGCAGAAGGAGCAGTCTTCGGGGCATACGCCGCTTTTGACATTGCGCAGGAGGTGGAGGGAGACGGTGTTGCCGAAGTGTTGATGCCGGAGCTGATAGGCGGCTTGAAGCACGTCTAGCAGTTGGTCGTTGGGGGATTCGAGAATGGCGAGTGCTTCTTCTGGGGTGGCGGGTTGATGGTTTTGAATTCGGTGGCTGATTTGTTTCCAGTTCATGTGTTTCTCCGTCTTTTAATGGTGAGTAATGTAGAGATGTGGGGGGGGGTTGTAAATGGTTCGTGCGGAAAAATCGAGATGAGGGTGTGAAATCAATTGACTCAGGTGTCGATTGATTTAGGGTGAAGGTGTCGCTAGGGGTGCTTTGATTGCAGAGCTGAGAGAGTCCCTTGGAACCTGATACGGATTGTGCCGACGGAGGGAAGCGGAAGTCAGGTTCCGCTTTGTTAATTAGTGATAGGAAGAGAGTAGGAGCCAAGATGATTCAGCCAAAACATTCGTTTAATGATTATGGAGATGAGTACCCGAATTCGCGGAAGGTGTATGTGGTGGGGAGCCGAGAGGATGTGCGGGTTCCGATGCGTGAGATCCGGTTGTCGGATACGGAGCGGGTAGATGGCGAGACGGTGGAGAATGAGTCGGTGCGGGTGTATGATACGAGTGGGCCGGCGACGGATCCGCAGGTGGAGTTGAAGCTGGAAGAGGGGCTGCCGCGGTTGCGGGAAAATTGGATTGAAGAGCGTGAAGACACGGAGTGGATGTTGGCGCGGGGGTATCAGCCGGGGGATGATGGCAAGGGACAGGATGCGAAACGGATTCCGTTTGGAGCGGTGGATAAGCAGGTGCGGGTGGCGCGGGCGGATGCGAATGTGACGCAGATGCATTATGCGCGGCAGGGTGTGATTACGCCGGAGATGGAGTATATTGCGATTCGTGAGAATATGGGTCGTGCGGAAGCGGCGGGGCAGGTTTATTGCAAGTCAGAGCATCAGTCGGGACTATTGCAGCAGGCGCAGACGGCGGCGATGCGTCATGCACACCATCAACATCCGGGTCAGGCGTTTGGGGCGAATATTCCGGCGTTCATTACGCCGGAGTTTGTGCGGGAAGAGGTGGCGGCCGGTCGGGCGATTATTCCGGCAAACATCAACCATCCGGAGGCGGAGCCGATGATTATTGGGCGTAATTTCCGGGTGAAGATTAATGCGAATATCGGTAATTCGGCGGTGAGCTCTAGCATTGGAGAGGAAGTGGAGAAGGTGCAGTGGGCGACGTTGTGGGGGGCGGATACGATTATGGATTTGTCGACGGGGGAGAATATTCATGACACACGGGAGTGGAATATTCGGAACTGTCCGGTGCCGGTGGGAACGGTGCCGATCTATCAGGCGTTGCAGAAGGTGGGGGATCGTCCGGAGGATCTGACGTGGGAGTTGTTCCGGGATACGTTGATTGAGCAGGCGGAGCAGGGGGTGGATTATTTTACGATTCATGCGGGCGTGTTGTTGCGGTTTGTGCCGATGACGGCGCAGCGGGTGTGCGGGATTGTGAGTCGGGGTGGATCGATTATGGCGAAGTGGTGCGTGGCGCATCATAAGGAGTCGTTCCTCTATGATCATTTTGATGAGATCTGTGCGATTTGTAAGCGGTATGATGTGTCGCTTTCACTGGGCGATGGCATGCGGCCGGGGGCGGTGGCGGATGCGAACGATGAGGCGCAATTGGGTGAGCTGGAGACGTTGGGTGAGCTGACGAAGCGGGCGTGGGAGCAGGATGTGCAGGTGATGATTGAGGGGCCGGGTCACGTGCCGCTGCAGGCGATTAAGGAGAATATGGAGTGGGAGCTGGATGTGTGTCATGAGGCTCCGTTCTATACGCTGGGTCCGTTAACGACGGATGTGGCGCCGGGTTATGATCATATTACGTCGGGTATCGGGGCGGCCAATATTGGTTGGTATGGTTGCGCGATGCTTTGTTATGTGACCCCGAAAGAGCATTTGGGTCTTCCGAATAAGGAGGATGTGAAAGAGGGGGTTATCACGTATAAGATCGCTGCGCATGCGGCGGATTTGGCGAAGGGCTTTCCGGGGACTCAGGTGCGGGATAATGCGTTGAGTAAGGCGCGGTTTGAGTTTCGCTGGGAGGATCAGTTTAATCTGGCGTTGGATCCGGTGCGGGCACGGGCTTTTCATGATGCGACGCTGCCGAGCGAAGAGGCGAAGACGGCGCATTTCTGCAGTATGTGCGGGCCGAAGTTCTGTTCGATGCGGATTTCGGAAGACGTTCGGCAGTATGCGGCAGCGCATGGCTTTTCGGCGGAAGAGGCGCTGGAGAAGGGGATGGCGGAAAAGTCGCAGGAGTTCGTCGATCAAGAGGGTGAGCTCTACTCGTAAGCGTTGCGTATCCTGTGTTGCTTTCTCATTGTCTCCGGCTTTGGGTCGGGTATGATTTTGTCTTTAGTAGGAAGAGATGGGAGAGCGTATGATTGCGAAGAGTAGTACCTATGTAGTGATGGGCATATTGAATACGGATTCGATTGCGTATGCGGCGGGTCGGTTGATTGAGTCGCTGGGGGGCAAGGTGATCTGGACGGCGCAAAATGAGCGGATGAAAAAAATCTTTTTTGATCGGGGTTGCAAGAATTTGAGTGATGAGCAGAAGGCGGCTATGGATTTCCGCTATTGTGATGTGACGGTTCAGGAAGAGGTGGAGGCTCTGTTTGCATCGACGGGTCCGATTGATGGGGTGCTGCATTCGATTGCGTATGCGAATCCCAAGACGTGCTTGGGGGGAGAGGTGCTCTATACGGAGGCGACGGAGGATGTGTTGCAGGGGTTTCATATTAGCGCGGCTTCGCTGGCGACGGTGGCGAATTATGCGGTTCCACAGATGAAAGAGGGGGGCTCGATTGTGACGTTGTCTTTTGAGGGGCAGCGTCCGTTTCCGTTTTACAATTGGATGGGCGTGAACAAGGCGGCACTGGAGGCGGTGGTGAAGGCGTTAGCGCGGAATTATGGTAAAGATCGGGTGCGGGTGAATGCTGTGTCGGCGGGACCGTTGACGACGAAGGCGGCTTCTTCGATTCCTTACTTTGAGCATTTGTCGAAGACGTGGGAGCAGATCAGTCCGCTGCCGTGGGATACGGTGAAGGATAAGGAAGAGGTAGCGGGTGCGGTGGTGTTTTTGCTAGGTGCGTTTGCGAAGAAGATTACGGGTCAGACGTTATTTGTGGATGGGGGCGCTCATTTCATTGGGGGCACATTGATGGATTTTGAGAAGCCGGCGGCGGGCGAGGCATAGACCATGGGGCTTGGTATAGGGATTGTTGGGTTGCCTAATGTGGGGAAGTCGACGTTGTTCAATGCGTTGACGCGGGCTCAGCATGCGGAGAGTGCAAACTATCCGTTTTGCACGATTGAACCGAACAAGGCTGTGGTGCCGGTACCGGATGATCGCTTGGAGCGATTGGCAGAGATGGCAAAATCGCAGAAGACGATTCATGCAACGGTGGAGTTTGTGGATATTGCGGGGTTGGTGAAAGGGGCGAGCCAGGGGGAGGGACTGGGCAATAAGTTTTTAACCAATATTCGTGAGACGGATGCGATACTGCAGGTGGTGCGTTGTTTTGAGGATGATCAGGTGGTGCATGTGGATGGTTCGGTGGATCCGGTGCGGGACATTGAGATTATTGAGGCGGAGCTGATTATGGCGGATTATCAGACGGTGGAAAGTCGGTTGCCGCGGTTGATTAAGGCGGCGCGGGGAGATAAGTCGCTGGCGCCAGCGGTGCCTTGGTTCGAGGCGTTGCTGGAACATTTGGGAGCGGGGAAGATGGTGCATGCGTTTGCTGACCGCGAAAGTGAATTGGCGGATCGGTTATTAAAGGAGACGCAGTTTTTAACGGATAAGCCGTTTATCTATTGTTGTAATGTGGATGAAGCGGGGCTGAGTGAATCGTCGGCTTTGGTAGAGGCGGTGGAGGCATATGCGGGGGCTCGGGGGGCGGAAGTGGTTAAAATCTGTGCGAAGATGGAGGAGGATCTGAATGGCATGGAGGATGAGGAGCGGGTGGAGTTTTTGGAGGAGTATGGGGTTTCGGCGAGTGGACTGGATCAGATTATTCAGACGGGTTATCGCACACTCGGGTTGAGTAGTTATTTTACGCAGGGGCCGAAAGAGGCGCGAGCTTGGACGATTCGAGCGGGAGATTTGGCGCCGCGGGCAGCGGGGGTGATTCATACCGATTTTGAGCGGGGTTTTATTCGGGCGCAGGTGATGGCGTATGATGATTTTGTTGCGCATGAGGGAGAGGCAGGCTGTCGAGATGCGGGCTTGCTACGGACTGAGGGGCGTGACTATGTGGTGAAAGATGGAGATGTGATTGAGTTTTTGTTTAACGTGTAGAAGGTGTTTGATTCGTTGAAATTGAATGTATCTTATGTAGTGCGGTCTATGTGGAAAAAACTATTTAGGAGATGAATGATGAAGAGAGCGATATGGATAGTGGCGGGGTTGCTTATGTGCAATCTGGCTATGGCGGATGGAAAAATTGTGTTTGTCGATTTGCAGGAACTGTTCACGCGGTTTTATAAGACGCAGTTGGCTCAAGACCAGATTCGGCAGCAGACGGATGAAATGAAACTTGAGCAGGATATCATGAAAAATGAAATTGAGGAAATCCGGGAAGAAGTTGAGCAGTTGCGGGCAGATTCTAGAGATCCGATGTTGAGTACGCAAGTTCGCTCGAACAAACGTGTATTGCTCGAGGAGCGTTTGGTTAAGATGCAGGAGCAAGAGCAGGAGATGCTGGAGTATGAGCAGCTTCGCAAAAAACAGATCGATGAGCAGAACACACGGATGACGAAGAAGTTGTTTGATGAGATTCAGGATAACATATCATCTTATTCGAAAGAGAAGGGGTATAAGGCTGTGATTGACCGTTCAGCGCAGAGTCGTCTGGGTATTCAAGTGATCAATTATGTGAGTATTTCGGCTGATATCACAGCGAATGTATTGGCAGAGTTGAATGAGGGGTATGAAGGCATTACATCTGAAAATACGGATTCGGGAGTGAATCCATGAAACTTTCCGAAGTGGCAGATCATCTGAATGGGGAGCTGGAGGGTGATGGATCACTGGAGATAAGCGGAGTCAATAGTCTGGAGGAGGCGGAGGCGGGTCAGATCAGTTTTCTGGTTTCGGCGAAATATGCATCGCTGCTGCAGCGCAGCGCGGCTTCTGCTGCTATTGTTCCAAAGAATTTTGAGGGTGAGGTGGGCTGTGCCTATGTGAGGGTGGAGAACCCGGATCGCAGTTTTGGTGAGGCGGCCGCACTATTTTATCAGGCACCTCCAAGGCCTGCAGCGGGGGTGCATCCCTCGGCTGTTGTTGCGGCGGATGTTGTCTTGGGTGCGGACGTTTCTGTGGGACCTAATTGTACTCTTGAGGGGGGCGTGGTGGTTGGGGATGGCTCCGTGATTGGTCCAAATGTTGTGGTGGGTTATGGGAGCTGTTTAGGAAACGATGTGCACGTATTCGGGTCGGTTACGATTCGGGAGTATTGCAAGGTGGGCGATCGAGTGATTATTCACAGCGGCAGCGTGATCGGCTCGGATGGATTTGGCTATTCGGTTGAGCCGGATGGTTCGCGGCGTAAAATCCCACAGGTTGGCACGGTGGTGATTGAGGAGGATGTGGAAATTGGTGCTAATGTGGCGGTGGATCGGGCGCGGTTTGGCGCGACGGTGATTGGGCGGGGTTCGAAAATTGATAATTTAGTGCAAATTGCGCATAACGTGAAAATTGGTCCTCACACGGTCTTGTGTGGGCAGGTGGGTATTGCGGGTAGTGCTGAGATCGGTGCGCATACGATTTTAGCGGGACAAGTGGGGGTGGCAGGACACTTGAAAGTGGGCGAGCGGGTGATTGCTAACGCTAAGTCGGGTATCATTAGTAATTTGGAAGAGGGTTCTCATGTGATGGGGATTCCAGCGGTAGACCATGATAAGTTTATGCGGGGCTATGCGGGCATGTTGGGGTTGAAGAAGTTAGCTGAAAAACTTCGTCGCCTCGAAAAGGGCATGGGGCAATAAAAAAGGTCAATAACATTACTTTTTTGCACTCTTGTAAAAATTAATCATACAAATATGTATTCATTTAATTTTAATGACCAGTTTTGTTCTATTTTTCATGGCATGTTTAATGCTAAGTATTTGTTGTTCACATTTTAAAGCAAACAAATTGAATGAGAGGAAAGAAAATGGCGCGTATTAAATTAGAATACATCTGGTTGGATGGCTATGAGCCGGTGCAGAACCTACGTAGTAAAACAAAAGTTGTTGATGGAGATTATGCCTCTTTTAGTTTAGAGGATTGTGAAATGTGGGGTTTTGATGGCAGCTCTACCCTTCAGGCGGATGGTAGCAGCTCTGACTGTATGCTGAAGCCAGTGGCAATCTATCCAGATGCGACTCGGGAAAATGCATTCCTGGTGATGAGTGAGGTAATGATGCCGGACGGAACTCCACACGCATCCAACCATCGTGCGACGATTTTAGATGATGCTGGTTTCTGGGTGGGATTGGAGCAGGAGTACTTCTTGTATAAGGACGGTCGCCCGTTGGGATGGCCAGCTGTTGGTTATCCGGAGCCGCAAGGTGAGTACTACACGGGTGTTGGCTTCAAAAACGTGGGTGATATTGCTCGCGATATTGTGGAAGAGCATCTCGATCTTTGTATTGCAGCTGGTATTAACCATGAGGGCATCAATGCGGAAGTGGCGAAAGGTCAGTGGGAGTTCCAAATCTTTGGTAAAGGATCAAAACGGGCAGCGGATCAGATGCATGTGGCTCGGTACATCCTGCAGCGTCTGTGTGAGCAGTATGGTGTGGATGTAGAGTATCATTGTAAACCGTTCACTGGTGATTGGAATGGTTCAGGTATGCACTGTAATTTCTCTTCTACTTACATGCGTGAAACGGGTGGAAAAGAGTACTTCCTGAAGCTGATGGATGGCTTTGATAAATATAAAGAAGAGCATATTTCAGCGTATGGTCCTGATAACCACCTTCGGTTAACGGGTCTGCATGAAACACAGGCGATTGATAAATTCTCGTGGGGTGTTGCGGACCGTGGTGCTTCTATTCGTGTGCCGCATGCATTTGTTCGTGAAGATGCGTATAAGGGATACCTGGAGGATCGTCGTCCGAACTCGCAGGGTTGCCCTTATCAGATCGTTTCACGGGTGTTGAAGACGGTTGCGGAAGTGGAAGCTGAATTCAAATAAGCAGACCGTAAGGTTGGCTGTGCCGATCTTTGACGGAAAGACCTCGCGAGTGCGGGGTCTTTTTTTTATGTTGTGGATGTGATGCGGATTGGAATTACCATAGGAGATGTGAATGGCATCGGGCTTGAGGTGGCACTCAAAGCGATGGCATATGGTCGGTGGCCGGCAACCACAGAGTTTGTTTTGTTGGGCTCGGAAGCCGTGGCTCGGGCGCAGGCCAAACAGATGCGGATTCCTATCTCAAAACGGCTTTTGTTTCATGATGTTGGTTCGGCGGTTTGGTCTCCGGGTCGGTTGCGGGTCGATGCTTCACGGCTGGCGGTAGCGGCGATAGAGGAGGGCGTGAAACTGTGTATGGCTAGGACGCTTGATGGCGTTGTGACGTCTCCGGTTAATAAGCAGGGGTTTCAGCGGGCTGGTGTGGAGATGCCGGGGCATACGGAGTTGTTAGCCGCGCTAACGGGCAGGAAACGCTTTGGGATGCTGTTAATGGGCGGAGGGTTACGGGTTATGTTGGTGACACGTCATCTGCCGTTGGCAGAGGTGGCCCGTGCGATCACGCGGGAAGCGGTTCGGGAAGCGATTGAATTAGCAGAGCAGGGGTTGTGCTGGTTGGGTTTGGAGGGAGAACGAATGGGGGTCTGTGGGTTGAATCCACATGCGGGCGATGGGGGAGCCTTGGGAGAGGAAGAGCAGCGAGTTATTAATCCGATTGTGCGGCAGTTGCAGAAAAAGGGTGTGAATGTCGTGGGGGCAGTTCCGGCAGACACTATTTTTCATCAAGCGAAACAGAACGAATATGAGATGGTGATTGCGATGTATCATGATCAGGGATTGGCTCCGTTAAAGATGGTGGGATTTGATGAAGGAGTGAATGTGACGTTAGGGCTACCGATCGTGCGAACGTCTCCGGATCATGGGACGGCCTTTTCGCTGGCGGGTCGGGGTGAGGCGTCCGCGGCAAGTATGCGGTCGGCTATTCGTGAGGCGATAGTGCTGGCGGGTCGAGAGAATCCGTGGCGATGAATCCGCAGTTGACCAGTCCGAATGAGGTTCGAGCGTTGTTGGCGGAGTTGGGGCATCGTCCGAATCGGGGATTGGGTCAGAATTACCTAATTGATGCGAATATTTTGGATGGCATTGTTCAAGCGGCTGCGTTGGATGCCGGGGATCGAGTGTTGGAGGTGGGCCCGGGGCTGGGTGCCTTGACCGAGCGGATTTTACCGCATGTTGCTGCGCTCACCTGTATTGAAAAAGATAAAACCATGGCGGGCTATTTGCGAAAGCGTTTCGATGGATTGACGTTGATAGAGTCGGATGCGTTGGATGTGGATTTGACGACGCTTTTTACGAGCGGCGCGGAGAAGGTGGTGGCAAATTTACCCTATTCGGTGGCGAGTCGGCTGATGGTGGAGATGGCGGAGTGTGACATTCGGCCTGCATTGTTGTGTTTGACGATTCAAAAGGAAGTAGCGGATCGGTTGACGGCTGAAGCGGGTTCGCGTGCGTATGGAGTGCTGAGTGTTTTAATGGGGCTTTTCTATTCGTGTCGATTAGTCAAAAAGGTGAGCCCTTCTTGTTTTTTGCCGCCCCCGAAGGTGTGGTCGGCGGTGGTTCGACTAGAGCGTAGAGGGGCACTCGTGAATGATAAAGCGGAGTATGCGAGGGTGAAGCGGATCGTAAAACACTGCTTCTCTCAGCGTCGAAAACAGATGTCGACGAGTTTGAAACATTTGGGCGTGAGCAATCCTGAAGAGGTGTTGGAGCAGGTGGGGGTTTTGGGGCGTGAGCGGCCCGAACGAATGGAACCAGCGGTATGGGTGGAGCTGGATAGAGCGCTTCAATCGCGCGATACTCGTGCGTGAGGTTTGCGGCGTAGCCCGTTCATTAGGGCTAGTTTCCAGACAACCCAGAGGGCTTCGTAGATAATAGAACCGCTCATTTTGGATTCACCGACTTGACGGTCTTCGAAGACGATGGGCACTTCCCCGATGGGATGGCCTTTTATCCAGGCTTTATGGGTCATTTCAATTTGAAATCCATAGCCATTGGCTTCGACTTTATCGAATTTATAGGAGGCCAGTAGTTCGCGCCGGAAGCATTTGAAACCGCCCGTTGGATCGGTGAAGGGCATGCCGGTGATGAGTTTGACATAGATACCGGCTCCTCGGCTGAGCATGAGACGGGAGAGGGGCCAGTTCATTACACGGATTCCGCCGACGTAGCGAGAGCCGAGTACGAGGTCGTAGCCTTCTTGCATCTTGCGTCGAAAATTGGGAATCTCTTTTGGATCGTGAGAAAAATCGCAGTCCATTTCCATGATAAATGAATAGGAGCGGAAGAGGGCCCAGTCGAATCCGGCGAGGTAGGCACGGCCAAGGCCATTTTTTTGGGTGCGGTGAAGAACGTGAATGCGGGGGTTTTGCGTTCTGAGTTGATCGGCTTTTTGTCCGGTTCCGTCGGGTGAATTGTCGTCGACAATTAAAATATCTGCGAAGTCGGCAGCATCTAGAACGGCTTGTGTTAGCGGTTCAATATATCGATTTCGTTATAGGTTGGAATAATGACTAACGTATCTTGCATAGTTCTAATTATGTTTATTTTTTGAGATGGATCAATCTGATAAATGGATCAGTTTATGGTAGGGGGATGGATTGAATGTGATTGGGTTGAATGGCGACAATGTGACTGCCGAGAATGGGTTGGTTGGGGTAGATATTGCGGAGGGCCTGACCATAGATATGAAGTTGGGGTTGATAGCGTTCTTTAAGTTGTTGGGGGGTGGATTGGCTGAACTTGTAGTCGAATAGATGGATACCGTCGGGATATATGGCCACGAGATCAATTGTACCATCGATGAGATGCTGATCTGTGTGTAGTAGAAAAGAGTGCTCGGGTAGGAGGGATGAGGCGTGTTGAGTTTGTTGCTGCATGTGTTCAATAACGGAGGGGAGTTGGCATAGGAGGGGTTGAATTTCTTTTTCTGTGAGGTGTAGGTGTTGGCGAATGCGCTGTGCCACCGGGTGGATATTCAGTTGCCAGCATTGGCGGGCGGCTTCTTCGAGTAGCGCATGACCGAATGTGCCGAGATGGGACGTTGTTTTGTGAACATCTTGGAGCTGAGGGGATGTTTTTTGAGCGGGCGTATCGAGTGTGATAGTTGCTGTGGTAGTGGTGCGCTGAAAAGTGGGATTGTGTGTTGCAGGTTGGTGTTTCGTGAACGACTTTTCGAGTTGGTTGGCTGTGGGAACGGATGGAGCTTGAACGGGGATGAGCTGAGCGTGCTGTTGAAGCTCGGGGAAGGTGTGGACTCGAATCGGGTTTTCGAGTAGTGGGGCGATTTGTTTGTGCCACTCGTTGGGTTTTTCGCGATCAGCTGAGGAGAGAATGAGGAGGTCACGGGCGCGTGTGAGGGCGACGTAGAGGAGATGATGACGTTCTTGCTGGCTGATTTGCTTGGCGTGTTCTCGACCACTTTTTAGAGAGGGTGAATAGGTTTTGGATCGATCGGGTTCGGTGATGCAGAGGGCAAGTTGGAGTTGGTTGTTTTTTTCGGAGAGATGGGCGAAATGAGTATCGGCTTTTGGTGAGAAACTGATATCAGGCAGACATACGACGCGGTGGGTAAGGCCTTTTGAGCTGTGAATACTCATCAGGGTGACGGCGTTCTGCTCGGGATCAGCGGAGGTTGCTTCGGCGGTTTGAGGCGGGTTCTGGATGTTGTTTTTGAGTTTTCGGGCGAGAGTACCCGGGGTGGTTTGCCAGCCGCGTTCTTCTTCGCGAATCCAGTCGAGAAGTTTACGGAGGTTGGCACGTTGTTGCTCGGGCTGTGCGTGGGTGGATAGGAGGGCTTCGTAGTGGGTGTGGCTGATCCAGTCGCGGACGATTTCGGAGGGCAGTTGCGTGGCGAGGTGTTGTCGGGTGGTTTCAATTTTCTCTTTTGCAGCTGGAAAAGCGGAGAGTACATCATCGGGTTGGATATTTTTTTTATGCATGAGCTGCGTTGTGATGTGGAGGTCGGAGAGGCCGATCCAGGGCGAGCGCAGGAAGCCGATGAGGGAGTAGAGATCGTTGGGTTCGCAGAGGGTGGTGAGGAGTAGCGATAGGTCGCGTGCGGGCGATGTGGTGAAGAGCCCTCGCCCTTTTCCTGCGAGTGTGTAGGGGATATGTGCTTTGCGTAAAGCGGCTTCGAGTTCGGGTTGGTGTTTGGTGGTGCGTTGAAGGATGAGAATGTCGCTATAGCGGTATTGATTTTGGTCGGAGGTGGCAACAAATCCATTTTGGTAGCGGTAGTTGGGTTGCCATGTTGTGTCGCCGTTGATGAGTAGGTTGATGCGGGTGGCGAGTGCCTGCATTTGCTGTTCGATGCGTTCTTTTTTTGGGCATTCATCGGATTCAGGGAGTAGACATTCAATTCCGTGTGATTCTTCGGCATGAGCGTATTGCGGGTTGGGTTGAAGAGATTCGTTGGGTTCGTAGTTGTTGAGGAGGGTGTTGAAGAGTTGATTGATGGGGTTGAGAAGAGCTTCTTTACTACGCCAGCTTGTTTGTAGGTGGGTTGGGGGGGGGCCTCCTTGCTGGATGATTTGATCTTGAAGGTGGGGCATGATGGAGGGATCGGCCCCGCGCCAGCTGTAGATGCTTTGTTTGGGGTCGCCGCAGATGATTAGGTGAGTATTTTTTTTCCAGAGAGCCTGAATGAGGCGGGCTTGAATGCGGGAGGTGTCCTGGACTTCGTCGATGATGATGGTGTTGAAGTGAAGGGGTAGGTGGCGGTTTTGAATGAGCTGAAGTGCTTTGCGCTGGAGGTCATCGAAGTCGAGTTTGTCGTGGGTGGCTTTGAGCTGTTCATAGTGTTGGTAGAGCGTGGTTACATAGCGGGCAAAGCCAAGGGCAAACGGGCGCTTTTGTTGATATTGAATGCGTGTTTGGGATTGCTCGATGAGGTCAGCCAGTTCAATGGGGGGGCCTTTGGTGCGACGGTTGACTTTGAAGCCTTGTGCTTGAATGCGGGAGATGAGTTGTTCGGTGGTGGTGGCTTGTTCGAGGAGTTCACTGAGTTGAGATTGTATTTTTTTTTGGGTGGGGGTGAGGGAGGGGAGTTGATCAAATGATTGCAGGCAGGTGTGAAAGACTTGAATGGGTTGGGGGGG
>CENU01205074.1_pt1 | contig 14750 bp, 9 predicted proteins | sample 361331 | NCBI WGS metagenome assembly CENU01 (sample SAMEA2619766, study PRJEB7988) | marine metagenome | isolation source: saline water (ENVO:00002010), including
CAGGTACGTCAGCATGTGGCGAATCACTACAGCAGTATTCTGCGTACAGATCATGAGGTCGGGCAGGTCGTGGCTCGTCTCAAGGCTGATGGGCTTTGGCACCAGACGGTGATCTTTCTCTATTCGGATCATGGCTCTGACCTGCCCCGCAGCAAGGAGTTTTGCTATGCGGAGGGGCTGCATGTCCCGCTTATCGTTGTGGCGCCCGGGCGGCCTGAAGTGGTGCCCGGAACGAGGCGGTCCGATCTGGTGAACTTGATGGATATCGCGGCCACCTCCCTAGCCCTGGCCGGGTTGGATGTGCCCGACACAATGGATGCCCGGAATCTTTTCGCTCCGGACTATGCGCGCTCGGTTGTTTTTTCCTCGGCAGATCGCATGTCAAATGTGCTGGATCGGGTCCGCTCCGTGATGGGGGATAGATACCACTACATTCGTAACTTCTATACGGACAGGCCGCTGATGAATTGGGGGCATCGGGAAATGATAGCCCTGGCTGATCCGGAGGCCAGCAGTTTTTTAATGATTCGACGTCTTGCGGAAGCCGGTCGGCTGACTCCTGCTCAGGCGGCCCCCTATGGCGCTCGGGCTGCTGAAGAACTCTACGATTTGATGAGCGATCCGGACGAAGTGGTCAACTTGGCAGATGATCCGGCCTACCGAGCCATCCTCGAAGAGAAACGGGAACAACTGGACGTTTGGGTGCAAGCTACTGATGACAAGGGGCAATACCCGCGCTCGGCTGCCGCCCTGCAGGAAATAACGGGTCGCTTCCCCAAGGCTTGGCTACGCAGCCCTGAATTCAGTCGCGAATAAGTCCCTGGGCTGGTTCTGCGGTCCCGCGCCTGTGTCAGCGGCATTTCCTGAGCGGCGACTCGGGGAGTGCGCCAGACTATTCCGACCCACCTCCACCCAATGAGTCCCCGCCCCAGGAGCCCTCGCCCGAGTCGTCCGACATCAACGGATTGATCATTGTGTTCGACGCCCTCAACTAGGAGCCTCGGGTCTCGTTACGCTCTTTCAGGGTCTGCAAAATCTCGTCGTGTCGGGCTTTATCAATGGCATAGAAAGACATCGCATAGGCCGCAATTAAATAAATGATTAGGAACAAGGGACCGTTAAGAAACAGCAATCCGTCTACGGTAAAGGGCTCGAGCATGCCCATTTCGGCATTGTCTGGGAATCGAATAATATCCAGAGCAACGCCCGCAATAAAGGCGCCGATGCCGTTGGTGGTTTTCAGTGCGAAGCTTCTGACTGCGAAGATGGCTCCCTCAGCCCTATCGCCTGATCTCATATCATGCTCATCAGCGCAATCAGCAAGTTGAGAATCAAGGGTAATGGTTGCCATGGGGAAGATCAGGTATCCAATCGCCAATGGCACAAATAAACCAATCAGTACCCAGGGCGAATCATTGCCGGGAAATAGTCCCAGCATGCTCAAGTTATGTGGCAAGGAGAGGAAAACGGCGGTGATCACGACCGCAGCGATGACGATATTTTTTTTCTCAAAGCGCGTGCCGACGTAGGCCAGGAGCGGCAAAGCAACAAGGATGCCCGGGGTTTTCGCCACCGATGCCCAAAATAGCTGCTGGGTAGTCAGCTCGAATACATAGAGGTATGCGTAGTTAGCAACGATACCGATGATGCCGATGCTGATGTAAATAGTTAGGATGGAGATGCAGGCGGCGAGATAAGAACGGCTGCTGAGCAAAACACCTAGGCCGCGCAGATACACTCGTAGCTCGAAGCTTTTTTTGTTGCTGATCTGGTGTAGATGAGGAATTTGATCCAGGGTGCCCAGGGTGCACAGCAGCACAGAAAAGATGATGGTAGCGCAACCCGCAACCGCTAGGATGAAGTATGCGGCCTCGTTTAACAGCCCGTTCTCGAACTGCTCGTTTGAAGGAAAAATGAGCATGGTGACGACACCCACCACCGTGATGGTCAGGATCCCCTGAGCCACCGCATTGTAGGCGAAGATCAGGGTGCGACCTTCGTAGTCTTGGGTTAGCTCCGCGCCTAACGCATCGTGTGGGATGAGATACAGGGTTTGCCCAATTCGCAGGAGCACCAAGAAAGTGGTGAGCCACAGAAAGTAACCGAATTCGCTTAGATCAGCGGGTGGTTGGTAAAGCAGGTAGAAGCCTATGGCGATGGGCAATATGGACGCGAGCATCAAGGGGTGGCGTCGGCCCCAGCGCGACTTGAAATTGTCAGAGAAAGCGCCAACCAGCGGGTCGGTGACTGCATCAGAGATGCTCGCGATCAAAAAAGCGGTGCCGGCCAACGTGCCCGAAACACCCAGCAGCTGGTTATAAAACAGCATTGTCGTTAGACCGCCTGCCGTGACTGCGGCTTCTTGCAGAGTGCCCGAGGCAAACAGCAATTTAGTTCGCACGGATACTTTGCGGTGACCTTCTGGTGTCAGAGATTCGGTGGTAGCTTCCATTGAGTATCCCGCCCTCGTGCTGCTTTTTGCTGGTTCTTGGCCTTTGGGGAAGCGCTTTAAAACGAGGCTCTCAGCCTGACTGATGATTAACGATTCCCCCGCGACCTACTGTCGACGCGAACCTGGGCACATTCAACCTCTAGCACCATGATAACCACCCAAAATCAATTTCCCACTTCGGTCATAAGGTGACCCTGGCTCGGTCTGCGTGCGCAATGATAAACAGCACTGTTAAAATATTGGCGTCCGGTTCCGTGGCGCAATAGGTTAAGTAGGGAGGTCGGTTGTGGAGACCATAAATCGCGTTAGCAGACGGTGTTTGTTCTTGGGGGTTATCTTCCTAGCCTTTGGGTGTGCCAATGATCTGGCTGCATTCCGTGTAGCGGACAATGCACCCGGTCAGCCACGGGAAACGTCGATCTGGGCCAGCCACACGGGGACTGATAGCGCGCGTTTTTCTAAGCTTGAGCAGATCACCCCTACCAACGTTAAGAACCTAAAGCCGGCTTGGGTCTTTCAGACGGGTGATGTGGCTGATTTTTTTCAGGTCACCCCGATCATATCCGAGGGTAGGCTGATTCTGTGCACCCCCCACAACAACGTGCTTGCTCTAGACCCTTTGACCGGGGCCAAACTCTGGGCGTTCGATGCCCAGGTGCCGATCGTTCCCTACCCCAACAAAGCCAACTGCCGTGGCCTGGCTCAGTGGCAGGCAGTGCCCGAGTTCGGTGGCGAGGCTACCAAGGCCTGCGATAGCCGTCTCTTTATGGCCACCAATACCGGCCAGCTGCTCGCGCTGGACCCGGAAAGCGGTGCCCTTTGCCGTGATTTCGGTGATAAAGGAAAGGTTGACCTGCTGGCAGGGGTGGGCGATCTGCTCTGGCAGCAGGAGTATCAGGTGACCTCCCCGCCAGCGGTAGTTGGCGATGTGGTGGTGGTGGGGTCCGCCGTGGCAGATAACGTGCGAACCAATGCGCCCAGCGGCGTGGTGCGAGGCTTTGATGCGCGTAGCGGTGCCTTGGTCTGGGCCTTCGATCTCGCACCGCCAGATTTCGATTACGAGCGGGGCCCAGTGAGCGATGCGGGCTATGCTCTGGGTACGCCCAACGTCTGGGCGGGTATGGCCGTTGACGAAGAGCGGGATATGGTTTTTCTGCCTACGGGTAACCCATCGCCTGACTATTATCGGGGCGGCGAGCTGGATATGGCCTATTACGGCTCTGCCGTTCTTGCGCTGCGCGGTTCAACGGGGGAACTGCTCTGGCGCTTTAAAGTGGTGAACCGAGATTTTTGGGATTTTGATGTCCCGTCAATCCCTTCTCTTGCGGAGATAACAATCGGGGGTTCGGTGGTTCCCGCACTTATTCAAAGCACGAAGATGGGCTTTGTCTTCGTCCTGCATCGGGAAACCGGGGTTCCACTGCATCCTGTGGAGCAGCGGCCCGTGCCTCGCTACGGCCCTCTGGCAGCACAGCTTGCACCGACCCAACCCTTTCCTCCCGAAGCCTTTCGCGTTTCTCGGACATACGAGGCCGGGGCCTCTCCCTTGGGTCTGTGCAACGGCGTCGAGGCCGACGCTCAAATTGGAGAGATTTACACGCCAATTACCGAGCAGTGGACCATTGGGTTGCCCAGCATCGCCGGCGCTACCAATTGGGGCGGAATCGCCGTAGATGCGTCGCGGTCGTTGATTGCGCTGCATGCTAATCATGTCGCTTTCACCACTCGCCTGCTCGAGACTGAGGGTGCCCAGGAACACTTCGATACGCTGGTGCAGCCAGGGCGCGAGGGGGAGGAGTACAAGGCTGCCTTGGCGGCGATAAGGGCATATTTTGAGCTGCCGCCTGAGGCTAACGTTGGCCTGAATTTGGGGCAGGACTATGCGATGGCACGCCATCAGCTGATGGACCCCTTGCTGGGTATTTGGCCCTGTGCGGGGCCGCCCTTCGGTGAAGTCATGGTGATCGATGCTAACGCCGGCGAGGTGCTGTGGCGCCGTCCTCATGGCAGCGTTTTCGGGTCACAGAGCCTGGGCCTGCCGCAAGTGGGCGGACCCTTGCTCACTGAGACCGGAGTGCTCTTTCTTGGCGCCGCTATGGACCCGACGCTGTATGCCTACGATTTGACCAACGGTGAGATCATTTGGCGGCACGGATTGCCCAAACCGGCTAACGCGAGCCCCATGAGCTATCGGGTGATCGATGAGCAGGGCCGGCATCGCCAGATGGTGGTGGTCGCCGCCGGGGGCGATACGCGGCTGCCATTTGGCGGGTCTGGAGATTACCTGGTGGCCTTCAGCCTACCGGTGCCCTGATCCACATTTCGTCTGGCGCCTGCCCGCTGCGGCGGCTGGATGATGCAGTAAGAGTGTGATCCGCGCACGCCCTAGATTTCACGTTTCCAAGGCAGAGGAGCAGCTAGCCTGATGAAAAGAGTGGAGGGCTCTTCTCTGTGACCGGCTTGGACTCAAATTTCTCAGTGCTCAAAACTGAAATCCAGCATGAATTTCATGCTCGCCCCGCCCTGTCCGTGGATGTGGCCCAGAGTCTCATCTACCACTGGTCTGTGGTCACTCAGTCTGGAGCAGTAGGGCTCGGTGAGCAGGCACCCCTAACGCCTGAGGCCGCCTACGTGAAGCAGCACTATCCCTTTGACGGTCGGCACTCCAAATTTGAGTTGGCCAACGGGACGCTGAGGGTTGAGCGGCATACGGAGTTCCTGTCCTTTACCTTTGTGCCTACAGACCCCCAGGGCGAGGAGGGGACTTTGCTGGCGGGCGTGAGCCCGCTGCTGGGCACGCATGTTTTTTGCGCCAGCAGAATTAAACTGGTCAATGAACCGCGCGGCGCCGGCGACGACGCCACAGGCACCCAACGCCTGTATGGCGGCCGCAACACGGGGATTGGCTACGAAATTGAAACGAGCTTTGCGAATGATGCCCGAGGGTTTGTTGAGTATCAGGTTTGGGGTGCGCAGTCTGATCCCATAATCCGAGGGCGCATCATCAAATTGCTTACGGATATCGAGATGTATCGCCTGGCGGCCATGATGGCGCTACCCCTGACCCAGCAGCGTGGTGCGACGCTTCGGTCGTTAGAGTCCCAGGTGCAGCAAATCGGCCGAGCGCTGGATGAAGAGGGGGAGGAAACTAACGCGGAGAATGTGCACCGAATCTCCGAGCTGCTGCTCTCCGTGCAGGAACTACAGGAAGCAACCCAGTATCGCTTCGCTGCCTCGAGTGCCTACCGGGATATTGTTGAGGCAAGGCTGGATGCCATTGATGAGGTGCCCGTTGCTATGCGCACCACGCTGCGTGACTTCATTGACCATCGGCTTACGCCCGCCATGAAGAGTGTTCAGGCCTTTGACAACAGGCTAAAGCTGTTGGCCGACGCTTCTCAAAAGCTGATGTCGCTGGCGCGAACAAAATTCGATCTGGAAATACAAACCCAAAATCAGATGCTGCTCGAGTTGATGGTGGATCGCGCACGCCAGCAAATACGCCTAACGCACGCCATTGAGGGATTCAGCGTAGTCGCGATCACCTACTACGCCATGAATCTCATCAAATTTGCCCTGGATGCGGTCCCGCCCCTGCCTCTTGCCGATGAAGTTGTTTTAGGTGGTCTGATCCCCGTTGTGGCTGTGGCCACGTTTGGGCTGACCCGGTTTATTCAGCGCCGCGTGAGCAGGGATTAGGCCCTGGTCTCAGGGTTTCGTCTCAGCGTTTGCCGTGCGGGCAGACAGCGCCTGGGTCGCCGCGCTCTCTGGTGCGGCCAGCAGGCCCTGAAGGGCATCGATCAGGTCGCTGATGAAGGCCTCGTTCGGAGCGCTGTCCGGAGTCTTGTCCTGACTCGCAAGATGCGCCATAGAGACCGCACAGAGCCTCACCGCAGACTCCATGCGCCGCCGATAGGCGGCGCGATCAAGATGAGACAGCCTGCTTTTTAAACGTTTTCCCAGCTGCTCTCCGCTTGCGCCGCCACCGCCGCGCAGGGTGACCTGAGCCAGTGCCGACCTGTTGGTCAGCGCCAGCGTATGGCCAAATGCTCGGATGTATCGACGGATACCTGGGTTGGTCTGGAGTAAGCGGAATGGGGGCTCGACCATGAGCGCACAAAGTTCTCGCAGCCCGGGCTCCGGTTGCCGTTCAAGCAGTTGCTGCATAGCCTGGGCGCGTGCTTCCTGAATCTCAAGCGAGCGCGTCTCGTGCAGGGCTTCGATTAGGCCGGCGCGGGTTTTAAAGTGATAGTGCAGCGCGGACTCATTCCTTTGTCCGGCCGCCTGGACGATGTCGCGTATCGAAGTATTTTCAATACCCTGCTTTGCAATGAGTGCCTCAGCGGCAAACATCAGCGACTCACGGGTGGCGTTCGCGCGCCGCTTAGTCTTAGGGGGTTCTACTGGCAATGTCATGCTCCACCAACCATATACGATCTTGTCCCCAGCAGCATAACGGCGCTTTGCCGCCGCCGGATATTCTGAAACTGGGGACCCCCCAGAGGTTACCGCCTTGCATTGCCGCCAGGTTACTCTGCAGAAGGGCGGCCGAATCTTGGCCTTTCGCGGCGGCGTTGAGGGCTAACCAATCTATCCCCGCACGGTCGGCTACCTGCTGCAGTCCCCGATTGCTGCTGATGTCTACGCCATCCTGCCAGGCGGCCTGGAGGTAGGCCGTGATGAAGGCCATCTCCTGGCCTAGGGCAACAGCGCCAGGGTAAAGGTCAAAGGCGCGTCGTACCGGCTCGCCAAAGGGATCGACGATGCGTCCCAGAGGGGCGCCTTGTTCACGGCCTTGTTGTGCGGCGTCGGTGATAATGAAGCGCTGCTTGGCTCGTGGTGCCGTAACGCCGCGCATGAGCATAGGCATCACCGGGCGTAAACCGACGCGGATACCGGTCCGTTGAATCAGGTCTAGAACTCGTTGGTGGCCGATGGCGGTGAAGGGGCTACGCAGGGAGGGGAAGTATTCCAGCAGCACGTTTGAAGCCTGCTTGCTTGTATCTGGCTTAGGTTCCGGTACGCACGGTGACCAGTCTGCGCCACTGTATCCCTCTGCATGCAGTCGGGCTTCCAGGGACCGAATGCGGTCAATACCCCAGTACCACTCGCCTTGAAAATAAAACATGCCGCCCAGAAAGTGCCCTAAGGATTGCTGTAACGCCGTGCCGGCGAGGACCTTCTGTTTGGTGCCCGGCGTCTCGCTCCAGGCATCAAGGGATGCGCCTGCCCAAAGCCTTTCACCGATGCTGCCTGCCTCAGACGCAAAATTATCCTGGTCAAGCATTGGGGCCAGCGCAGCGTTGGCCGCTGCGACGGCTTGTTGAGTCGGCGTGACGATGGCTGGCGAAAAAGCCACTCTGTAGAGCGGCGCGATCGCTTGAGCATCGCGCACAGCCCAGGCATCAAAACTTTCAGGGTTGCCCAGGTAGGGTGCCGGGGGTTTGCTGACCAGATGCACTCTAAAGTCCAGGGTATAGGCGGCACGAAGAACGTCAAGGCGCTGCACCGGAAGATGGCTGTGGGGATCATCTACACGGTGGAAATAGTGAACTTCAGGCTGGGCCCGCTGCTTCTTACACCGGCGGCGGGCGCGTTGGTGCTGCCGATGTCGATACGCTGGACTGGCGTAGTGACGCATGGCGAGGGAGCGGAGCATGGTCTCCGGACGCATGATCACGGACCACTGATCTCCACAACATCGGAGTGTGCAGGGAGGTCAAAGCGCTGGAGATCAACGGTCAAAAGAATGTTTTCGGGCAGTCCACGCCTGAAAATGCGTTTCGCAAGGGCGCTCTCAGGAGCAGGGACCAGGTGATAAAGAGCCAGTTGGCCAATGTTCGCGGTTTGCGCGCGCTGGGCTAGGCTCAGGGTGTCCGCGTGATAGTCGATGATGTCTGTCATTAACTGCGGCCCGAAGGGGACATCCAACTCACTCCCCAAGGCGATCATCTGATCGAGCAAGGGGCGTGATAGGGCATCATGAAGCACCAAATCAGCGCCCTCTGCCACCTCGAACAGGTTGTCCGAGACGTTGCTGTCTCCAGAAATCACCACGGATCGTCCCGCATAGTCGATGCGATAGCCCACTGCGGGTTCGATTGGCGGGTGGCTTACGGTGAAGGCGCGAATCGTAAGCTTGTCATCCGCCCACACAGTGCCTGGCTTGGCAAAGCCTTGGGCCTGCATGGGGCCTGCACGGGGAGGTAGGAGCGCCTCTCCATGATGGGCGATGCGATAGCCGCGGTCCAAGCCATAGGCTTGGTTGAAGCCAGCGACAACCCGCGCCACGCCCGTGGGTCCATAAATGGTTAGCGGCTCACGTCGCCCCTGAACCCAAGACCCAAGGTTGATATCGGCTATGCCGGTAATGTGGTCAGAGTGAAAGTGGGTTAAAAAGACGCCGTCCAGTCGGTCAAGAGGGAGCTGGGCCTGAATCACCCTGAGGGGCGCACGCGCACCGACATCAAAGATAAAAAAGTGCTCGGGGGTTACCACGGCGATGCAGGCCTGAGCGCGGGCCACATCATTGCCCAAGGGTGAGGCACTGCCGCAAACGAGCACGCTTAGACCGTCAATGGGCTTAAACGCCCGACCGACCTGAGCGATCGCGCCTTGCTTCAGCAGCCAATTCTGACCCGCCTCGGTGTAGTAGAGGGCCGATGCGCCGAGGCCCAGCAGAACCGAGAGGGCGACGGCGACGTTGATCAATGTCCTCATGAAAACCTCCTCCAAGGCGCCTCAGACAAACAGTTGTTCGCAACCCGTGCCGGTCAGGATCTGATCTACCTGTGTTCTGGCCTCGTCCCCTAGGCGTTGATACGCCTCAGTGATCCACCGCAGACATTTGGCTTGATAGGGAAAGGCAGGCTGTTCCCAGGGTAGGCCGTCAATGGAGGTTCGCATCTCTGCCTCCCCGGCCTGAATTGCGCGAGCGTTGGCAAGCAGCGCGGGGGCGTAGGTACGCCCTATTTCTGACAACAGCTCGTCCAGGGATGTCTTGACGTCATCGGTAGACATCCAGCCCGTCTCATCGGCTCTGAGTCCGCTGAGATCATCCATAAGGTCGGTCCAGGCATAGACTCTGGGGGCGTCCTTCAAACACAGCGCCGCTGGTGTGGGGTCGAATTTTGCCAGCTGGGTCAGCTGTGCATAGAGCGCGAAGTCAGCAGAAGCGGGCCGGCTACCCAATACGAAGCCCTGACGCTGGATGAGGGCATCCAAGATCTCCAAAAACCGTCGATAGCTGGCCTCGATGACCGGAGCCGTCACCTCGTTAGAACCCACCACGTGCAGACGAGAGATCTGTCTTTCCGCTATGTGGGCGCTCTGCGCCTCGAGTTGGGCTTGGGTCGCTTGAATATGCGTCCATCGGGGCAAGATTGTCGCCGCCATGTCAATGTCAGCCTGATATCGCCAGCGATAGTGGAACATCGGCTTTGTGAGCCATTCGTCCCCGTAGTCTTCGATCAGATAGTTCAAGAAATCGAGAACCGGATTCGGGGGCAGGGTGGCCTTGCCGCTGAATTCCTTTTCAAACCGTCGGATTAGCGGCGTGGAGTCTACGACGGCCTCGATATCGCCGTCTGCATTGGGGAGATAGAAAGTGGGCAGCAGATGCACCTTGGCCTTGGGCAGGCCCAGGTCGCGGTCTTGATCGCCAATCAGCAGCTCATAGGGAATGTGGCGATAACGAAGATAGGCCAGCATTTTTCGGGTATAGGGCGAACCTGGAGCGCCTTTGAACCTCAGGGGAAGAGTGCTGGCCATGGGGTTGTCCCGATAAGTGAAACGACCTCAAAATTATCATGCTCAAAAAATAATGACAATCATTAAACTCGGGCTTTGAGCTACTCGACGAGGGCGGACGACACAGGTAAGCGGCGCTCATTAATGTCGAAACCCAGCTTTGAGCAAAGGGTGGTATCCACGGGGAATACCGCCAACATCGCATTTAAGGATAAGGCTAGAGCATCCTCATCCCATCGCGGCCAGGTCGCGGTCGGGGCTGGCGCGCCGACTTGGGCAAAGGCAACCCACATGTCCATTATGGATTGGGTTAACGCCCAGTCCTGGGTCTCCGTGGTGAGCCAACGGTCGTGGGTGCCAAAGACGTAGGGTATCTCTGCGCCATGGTAGGCACCAATGGCTTGAGCACTTGATCGGACCCGATCAAAGCGATAGACGTAGGCCGAACTGCCCGCCCGATACAGCGCGTCCGCTGTCGCCAAGGTCGGGCATTGGTAGCTGATTGCTGACCCCAAGGCATTTAGCCGTTGCCGCAGGGTCAGGCCTCCCAACCCTTGGTCCAGCCAGGCCCGAGTTTCTGGGGAATAAGGCTCGACAGCATCGGCCCAATCCTGGGGCGTGGGGGCTTCTATGTACATGAGGGCTTCGTCGGCATTGGTGCCCAGCAAAACAGGGCGCTGGGGGAGCGAGTCTCTCTTCATGAGTTCTGCCGGCGCTTGGGCCAGCAACCATTGATCAATAGGGGGGTCGTCATAGCCCCGTTCATAGCGTTCTTGCTGCAGGCGCAGTAAGGCTGCGCCGGGCAGCTGACGCATCTCCTGCAGGGTGATGCCCGCTTTTTGGGTAAGCGCAAGGCCCTCCTGCTCATCATCTGCCAGGGTGCGTTGCTGAGTCATCGCCCAGCCGCCACTCTGCATGATCGCCTTATGAAACAGTCCGTCCGCCATGGGCGTCGCCAGCAGGTAGCCGATGTTGCCTGCCCCGGCCGACTCACCGAATATTGTGATGTTGCTCGAGTCTCCCCCCACCGACTGAATATGACGTTTCACCCACCCGAGGGCCTCGATTTGATCTAGCAGCCCATAGTTGCCCGAACTGCTGTGAACGGACTCTTTGGTGAGCTGGGGGTGCGCTAGGAAGCCAAAGATGCCCAGGCGATAAGCAATGGAGACGACCACTACGCCCTTAGCGGCCAGCTCGTGCCCTCGGTAGTCGGGTTCAAAGGACCAGCCGCCCTCATTGCCTCCGCCATGAATCCAAACCATGACCGGCAGCGGGTCTTCGCTAGGGGTCGCCGGAGTCCAGATGTTCAGAAACAGGCAGTCTTCGCTCACCTCAGGAGTTTGAGGGACCAGGCTGGGGTCGCCTCCCACACCAGCAGCCACCATGGCGTACCACTCAGTATTACCTTGGTCCTGCATGCAGGCCGGAGGCCAATCGCCCAGTTGGGCAATTTCAGCGATAGCCCGAGGAGGGGTCCAGCGATGGCTGCCCGTAGGCGGCAGGGCGTAGCGGATGCCTCGGTACTGCAGGACATCCGGGCCGTTGCGGGTCTGGACTGTTTCGGCCGTGAGGCCGATAGATTGGCTAAGCGCCAGGTGGGGCAGACAACCCAAGAGGATGACTGCAACCCACCGTGGGTAGCGCTTTATCAATCGAAACGAGCCTTTAGGCTTAACCCTAGGGTGCGCGGTCGATTGGTGGTGACGCGGGAATCGTAGTTCCCGGTATTGATGAAGATTTCAGCGCGCTCGTCCAACAGGTTCGTGGCATAAAGCTCCACACCATACTGACCGTTCGCCAGTTCCCAACCCACACGCAGATCAAGGATGTTATAGGACTCCTGAAGCTGCGGCGTGGCATCTGCCTGGAAGGGTTCGGTAATCAGCAGGTTCCACATCTCTCCCGTATAGGAATAGGCCAGCTGTGCGTAGCCCGTGGTGTCTGCTGACTGCGACCAGCTGTAGCGCGCATTGGCTGAATAGCGCCACTCGGGTACGTAGGGCAGCTGTCGGCCCTTGGGTGCCCAAACAACGTCAGGGTCAACGGTGGAGTTGAAGTCCTCGGCGAGTTCGCTTTGGTTGTAGGTGGCCGCAAAGCCGATTGCCAGGTTGGCATTGACCATGGCGTTAACCTCTGCCTCGAAGCCATCCACTTCCGCGTTACCGGCGTTGGCTCGGAAAATCAGGGGCGAGATCAACAGGTCGTAAATAGACGTCTGAAAATCCGTCCACTCCATATGGTAAACGGCACCGTTAAAGGTCACCCGGCCGTCAGCCAGCTGAGCTTTCCAACCTAACTCGTAGGAGTCGAGAACATCCGGCTGGTAGGTTTCAGGAACGCTGGTATTGGTATCTCCTTCAGAGTTACCACCACCGGGTCGGAAGCCTTCAGCGTAGTTGAAGAATGCCAGGACGTTGTCACTGACCTCATAGGTCAGGTTTACCTTGTAGATGACGTCGTCCGTGCTGCCACTGCTGCCGTCACCGGCATCCTTGGCATCATAGAAGTAGCCGCCCCAACCGGTGCCTGGACTTGAAAATTCTGATTCGAAGGCGCGCGCGCCTAGGGTGGCGGTCCAGCGATCCGTGAGGTCGTAGGTCACTTCTCCGAAGAGCGCCATCTGCTCCCACTCAGATTCCCACTCAGAGCTCCACCATTCGTTAGGCAGCGGTTCGCCGCCGTAGGAAGCAATGTAGTAGGCGCCGGGGCCGCCTTCATGCTGAATGCCGGGCATATTCCAAAAAATGAAGTTGTCGCTTTCATTCTTTTCGTAATACGCGCCTGCGATCCAGCTTAGTGGACCTTCGCTGGTTGAATTTAGGCGGACTTCATGGGAAATCCGCTCGGCCTGATAGTCGCCCTGGAAGTACATGCTGGGGTCGTTGCAGGCGACGTTGCCATACCAGTAGTAGTCATCACAGGCAAACTGCTGAATCCAGGTTGAGAAGGAAGCGTACTCCACATAATCCGAGTAGTCTGATGTGGACTCACTGCCCCGATCAAAGTAAGACCCGGAGTAGACCAGTTCACCGAACCCCAGATCGCCCTCCAGGCTAAGGGCAATTTGGCTGTAGGTGGTCTCGCCGGATTCAGGTCCGAAGCGCGCGACCTGGAGGTCTTCGTAGCGTGTTGGATCATGGTCCCAGGCACCCTGGGTTTCGCTCTTCTGATAGAAACCACTGAGCGTGCCGTCCCAGCGCTCCCCCAAGGAGGACCGCAAGGTGGCTCGAAAACCCTGGGTTTCTTCTTCGTTATAGGCGTCCCGCGCGAAGGCGGCGTTGGATGCCCTTGCGCCATTGCTATAGGTCCTCGATACCGCCACGTTGTCTACGAAACCGTCGGACTTGTCGTACCAGCCCACCAGCCTCAGCGCCGACATACCCTCTACTAGGGGGATATTCACAAATCCCTCGAGGGTGCTGACGCCGTCCGCGTCGTCTATGCGACCGACGGAAACATCAATGCCAGATTCGTATTTCGTGGGATCAGGCTTGTTGGTGATGATGCGAACCGTGCCAGACGTTGCACTCGCACCATAGTAAGTTCCCTGAGGACCGTTAAGAATCTCGATCCGCTCGATGTCGTAGCTGTGTAAATCCGCGATGCCGCCCGAGTAGGTTAGCGGCGCCTCATCCAGGTACATGGTCGCGGTCGCGGTATGGGTACGGTTGGGGTTGCTTCCATCCGCAATGCCTCGGATGAACATCATCTGAGTACCCGGCCCCGCGCTGATATAAGAAATTGAGGGGCTGAGGTTGGCAAAGTCTTCAAAGCGAGAAATGCCCAGGTTTTCAATCTGGTCCTCGGTAAAGGCCTGTATGGATAACGGCACATCCTGCAGGTTGTTGGCTCTTCGGGTGGCGGTGACCACCACCTCCTCGATACTCGCAGCGGGTGCCTCTGAGGCTATCACGATGCCCGGCAGTGTCCCTGAGGCCAAGGCAATGGCGCTAGCCAAGGCGGTTCGTTTGAGCATCGGCGTTTTTTGGGTTCCAGCAGACGGACGTAGTTTTGGTGTATCGGTATTTTTATTAGCGTTCACAGAAATTCTCTCCCTTTTCCGTAGTCATAGGGAAACATAAGTTGGGGAAAGGCTCAATCCCTGGGCCGGCTGGGGTTATGTTTTCGTGGGGCATGAAATTTTAGCTCGTCTGGTGCGTCGAGCCCCTAAGCTTCGAGGCCTAAGCTTTTAGCCCCGCTAGGGCGGTCTTTAGGGGCTCAAGCCATGGCTCGTAATGTCGCCAATGGCCCACGCCGCTGGCGTATATGGGTTGCCTTACCTGCTGTGCGCTGGCGGTGCGCACGGCCCGCTTGGTTTGATGAAACGTAATGCACGCTGCCTCGAACTCTAGCCCGCAATGGCTCAGGAGGCGGCGAACCTGGCCTTCAAGGTCGGCCACAACGTCCTCATAGCGAACGCTCAGAACGCGCTGGGGCAATACCCGCTGCCAGTGTTCGATCATCGTGATGTAACTTTTGTAGTAGCCGGCAAGAACGTCTAGGTCGTAGCTAAAGGTTTGTCCGCGGGCAAAGTTTTGCTTAAAGA
>CENU01171609.1_pt1 | contig 14722 bp, 12 predicted proteins | sample 361331 | NCBI WGS metagenome assembly CENU01 (sample SAMEA2619766, study PRJEB7988) | marine metagenome | isolation source: saline water (ENVO:00002010), including
ATTCGATTTTGGATAATTGCTATAATTTTAGCATTAATTGGATTAGCAACACTTAAATTAAGGTAAAGCATGTTCCAAATTCCAAAACTCAGAGAACTATCGTTCCTTGTTTATGGTTTAGGTTTGTCTGGACGTTCAGTAGTTAAATTTTTTGAAAAAAATAGAATTAAAAAATTTGAAGTTTGGGATGATAAACAAATCAACTCTTTTAAAAAATATAGGTCAAATAATTTAAATAAAACAATCCAGCAAGTTGATTATATAGTTTTAGCACCAGGTATAAGTTTGATGAAAAATAAAAAACTTCATAAACAAAAAAAAAAATAATAACTGATATTGATTTATTTTATCTTTCTAATATTAATACAAAAAGTATTGTTGTGACAGGTACAAATGGAAAATCAACAACCTGTAAACTTATTGCCCATCTTCTTAAAAAAAACAAATTTAATTTCTCATTAGGAGGAAACATTGGCACTCCAATTTTAAATTTAAAATACTCTAAAAATGCCTACATGATTATAGAAGCCTCTTCGTTTCAGCTGGAGCATTCAAAGTTTATTAAACCTAACTATGCCTTTTTTTTAAACTTAACAAATGATCATTTGGATTGGCATGGATCAAAGAAAAATTATCTAAATTCAAAATTAAAGATTTTTCTTCTTCAAAATAAACATCATTATGCTTTTTTAAATAAAAAATTAAAGAAAGTTTTTTTTAAGAAAAAATTTCTAGGTAAACCGATAATACCTAACGATAAAGAGTATAAAAAAGTTAAGTTTAAAATTCAAAATAGCTATGTGACTTCCAAAATTAATGATGAAAATATGAATTTTGTTTATAGATTTGCTCAATTATTAAGAATTAATAATAAATCTTTTATTAATACGATGAAGTCATTTAAGGGGTTACCCCATCGATTTGAAATTTTTTTAGAAAAACGAAATACAATATTTATTAATGATTCAAAAGCAACTTCATTTAAAGCCACTGATTTAGCTTTATCTAGTTTAAAAAATATTTATTGGATATTGGGCGGGCTTCCTAAAAAAAAAGATAAATTAGAGCTCTCAAAATTTAAAGATAATATAGTAAAATGTTATATAATTGGAAGGAATATTGAGTTTTTTAAAAAACAAATAAAAGGTAAACTGAATTTTAAAGTAACTAAAAATTTAAATAATTCAATTACTCAGATTATAAGAGATATAAAATTAAAAAAAAATAATTATAAAAATAAATCAATTTTGTTAAGCCCTGCAGCAGCCTCGTTTGATCAATTTTTAAATTTTGAAAAAAGGGGAGATGAATTCAAAAGGATATGTAAAAAATATGCTGGAAAATTCATTTAAATTTATTTTTGAAGATTATTGGAGAAGTATAGACAAGAAAATTTTATTATGCTTTTTTATTTTATTTTTTTTAGGATTATTTTTCTCATTTTCTTCAACGTCATCTTTAGCTGGAGAAAGACTAAATAAGGATTATTATTTTTTCTTCACTAAACATCTTATTTATACACTTTTAGCAATCTTAATTATGGTATCAATATCAGCATTTCAAACTAAATTTCTTATAAAATTAGTGATACCTTTATTTATTATATCGTTTATCTTTTTAGCTTTAGTTCCAATATTTGGTACCGAGGTTAAAGGAGCAAAAAGATGGCTTAATTTTTATATTTTTAGATTACAGCCTATTGAATTATTAAAACCGTTTTTTATTTTAATAACTGCAAAAATTTTAACCAATAAAAAATTACAGAAGACACAAATTAAATATTTTTTAAGTTTTATGGTCCTGAGTTCAATTATTATATTATTGATCGATCAACCAGACCTAGGACAATCAATTTTAATTATTGGATGTTGGACGGCAGTTGTTTTTATTTCAGGTGTAAATTTATTATATATAATCACTTTTTTTGCATTTTTTTTGGCATCAGTCAGTTCATTGCTTTTTTTTCTTCCAGAAAAATTTGGTTATATTACTAATAGATTAATCACTTTTTTTGATCCAAGTCAGGGAGATAAATTTCAGTCATCATCAGCACTAGATGCTATAAAACTTGGAGGTTTGACAGGAATGGGGATGGGAGAAGGTATTTTAAAGGAAAGTGTTCCAGAAGCTCATACAGACTATGTTATTGCCGTAATATCAGAAGAGTTTGGATCTATTGTTTCAATAATGATAGTGGTTATTTTTCTTTATATCTCATTTAGAATCATTAAAAATTGTTTTAATCAAGATGATCATTTTTTAAAAATTTCTCTAAGTGGTTTAGCAACACTTTTAATTTTTCAGACGTTTATTCATGCTGGAGTAAACACAAATTTACTTCCAACCACAGGGATGACTTTACCTTTTTTGAGTTATGGTGGATCATCTCTTTTTGGGAGCGCTGTTTTAGCAGGATTAGTTTTAAATTATACTAAAAATAAATCTTACTTATATGATTAAAAAAAAAATATTAATTGCAACAGGAGGTACCGGTGGACATGTTTTTCCTGCATACAGTTTAGCAAATTTCCTACAAAATAATAATTATAATGTAGAAGTAACAACTGATTTGAGAGGATTTAGATATTTAAAACACCATAAAAAAATAAAAATTATAAAAATGCCCGCATCACCATTAATAACAAATAATGTAATGAAATTTTTAATTTCTTTATTAACTATTTTTTTTTCAATAAGTACATCTCTATTTTATCTGGTTTTTAACAGACCATCAATCATTTTTGGTATGGGAGGGTATTCGTCTTTTCCAATTTGCATTGCAGCATCAATTTTAAGAATAAAATTTGTTATTTATGAAAACAATTTAATTATAGGTAAAGCCAACAAATATTTATTACCGTTTGCAAAAAAAATATTTGTTACTTTTAAAGAAATTGAAGGTATAAATAAAAATTATAATAGCAAAGTATTAGAGCTTGGCAATATAATAAGAGAGGAAATAATAAACTCAAAAATTTCTAACTTTGAAATTAATACATTCGAAAATCCAAAAATTTTAGTTTTGGGTGGTAGTCAAGCTGCTAGAGTCTTTGCTGAAGAATTACCAGAAATTTTTAAAAAACTAAAAGATGATATGCCGCAAATAAAAATCTACCAACAATGTCAAGAAGAACAAAAAAATCATCTCTCAAATTTTTACCAAGAAAATAATATTGATCATGAAGTGTTTAATTTTAGTGACAAAATCATTAACTATTACTCAAAAGCAAACCTAGTTATAACTAGATCTGGTGCATCAGTTTTAGGAGAATTAATCAATATAAAAGTGCCATTTATTCTAATACCTTTTCCATTTTCCGCAGACAATCATCAATATAAAAATGCTAAGTTTTATGAACAGAGAGGTTATGGATACTTATTAGATCAGAAAAATATTAAAGATAAACTATTTGATCTAATAAAAAGAATTTTTAATGATAAATCTTTAATTAAAAATATTCTATCAAAACAAGGACAATATTCTGACAAAGATATATTTAGAAATCTGAATATTCAACTGGAAAAAATTTTAAATGAAAAAAATTAATTTAGGTCAAAAAGATATTATACATTTTGTCGGCATAGGAGGAATAGGTATGAGTGGTCTTGCTCAAATAATGAAAAATATGGGTTTTAAAGTACAAGGCAGTGATCAAAATAAAAATAAAAACACAATTAGTTGTGCTAAATCCGGTATAAAAATTTTTATAGGCCATTCTTTAAACAATGTAAAAAAAGCTACTATTCTGGTTAAATCCACTGCTATAAAAAAAAATAATACGGAATTGAAATATGCTAAAAAAAAAAATCTAGCAATTTATTCACGTGCTGAAGTTTTAGCAGATGTAGTATCTTTAAAAAAAAATATTATTATTACAGGATCTCACGGTAAAACCACAACAACTTCCTTAGTGGCAAAAATTTTATCTGACCAAAATTTAGATCCAACTATTATTAATGGCGGCGTAATAAATTCATTAAAGAGTAATGCAAAGTTAGGAAAAGGAGAATGGGCAATTTTAGAAGCTGATGAGTCAGATGGAAGTTTTTTGAAACTACCAATAAATTATTCAATTGTTACAAATATTGATTACGAACACCTAGATTACTACAAAAATTATAATAATTTAGAAAAATCTTTCATAGAGTTTATAAACAAAACTCCACCAACAGGAAAGTCTATAGTTTGTATAGATAACGCTAACGTGAGAAAGATTTTAAATAAAATTAAGAGTAAAAATATTCTTACTTATGGAGAAATTATAAAAGCTGATTACCAAATAAAAAAAATTAAATACAATTCTGAAAACACAATTTTTGATTTAATTTATAGAGACAAAGAAAAAACAATTAAGACAATCAAAAATATAAATGTAAAATTACTTGGAAAACATAATGTTCTTAATGCAACAGCTGCATTTATAGTTTGTCATAATCTTGGAGCTAATTTATACAAGGCGAAAAAATCATTAAAAAATTTTTCTGGGGTTCAAAGAAGAATGACAAAAGTTTTTTCTAAAAATAAAAATGATTTTTATGACGATTATGCTCATCATCCTACCGAGATAAGTTCAATTTTAGAAGGTGTGCATAATGTTAATCCAAAAAGAAAAATTATTAGCATTTTTGAACCGCACAGATATTCAAGAGTGCTATCTTTGAAAAATGAATTTTCTAAATGCTTTTCAAAATCAAGTTTTGTAATTATCTGCCCTTTATATGCAGCTGGTGAAAGAAAAAATTCAAAATTTAATTTAATAAAATTTGCTAACTTAATTTCAAAAAATTCAAATACTCAGGTCATAATAATAAAAAACAGAATTGAACTTGGTAGATATTTAAAAAAAAATCTTCTAAGTGATGAGATTGTAATTGGCATGGGTGCTGGTGTAATTTCAAAATGGATGTTAGAACTAAAGAACGCTTTATGACTTTAAATTATGAATTTAAAAAAAAGTTTGGTAACGATTTAAAAGAAAATATCAATCTTTCGAATTACAGTTGGTTCAATTTAGGTGGTAATGCAGAATTTTTTTATAAAGCCAAAAACAACAAACAGCTATTACAATTTTTACAAGAAACAAAAAAAAAAAAATTAAGCACTACAATAATAGGAGCGGGTTCAAACATTCTAATCAGAGATGGTGGTGTAAAAGGTGCAGTAATTAAATTAGGTTCAGAATTTTCCTACACAAAATTAATAGAAAAAAATACTATAGAGGTAGGTGCCGCCACATTAGATCGAAATCTTGCAAATTTTGCTAAAGAAAAAAATCTTGGGAATTTCGAGTTTCTATCATGTATTCCAGGCTCAGTAGGAGGAGCAATAATAATGAACAGTGGTTGTTATGATAATGATATATCCAAAATATTATTATCCATCAAAGCAATAGATAAAAAAAAATTATCAGAGGTTGAAATAAAAAGAGAGGATATAAAATTTATATATAGAGGATCTGACTTAGATCGTAACTTAATTATTTTATCTGCTAAATTCAGAGGGACATTATCAAATCAAAAATTGATAGAGGATAAACAGCGCAAATTAATTGAAAAGAAAAAGCTATCTCAACCAAGTCAAATTAAAACATGTGGAAGCACATTTAAAAATATAAGTGAAAAAAAAAAAGCTTGGATGTTAATTAAAGAAGCTGGGTGCGATAAATTTAAAGAAGGTGACGCCATGATTGCTGAAAAACATTGCAATTTTTTTGTGAATAGCGGTAAAGCAAAATCTTCAGATATTGAGAATTTGATAAAAAAAGTAAAAAAAAAAGTTTATGAAAAAACTGGAGAAGATCTTGATTTAGAGATCAAAATCATAGGTGAGTAACAAAAAATTTAAAAAAGTTTTAGTTGTATTAGGTGGAACTTCAGGTGAAAGAGAAATTAGTTTAGAGACAGGAAAAGCCTGCACTAGAGCTTTAAAAAAAAAGGGCTACAGTGTTTCAACTTTTGATCCAAAAATAAAAAATTTTAATTTAATTGATAAAAAAAAAATAGACGTAATATTCAATGCTCTCCATGGAAAAGATGGTGAGGATGGTATAGCTCAGAGTTATTTTGAATATTTAAGAATTCCCTATACTCATTCAGGCGTTATTAGTTCATTTAATGCTATGAATAAAATCATTTCAAAAAAAATATTTATTAAGAATAAAATCAAAACACCAAAATTTATATCTATACAGAAATCAATTAAACAAAATAATTATGTTAGAAATCTAATTAATTCAAAAAAAATAAATTTTCCAATCGTTATAAAGCCAACTGACGAAGGTTCTAGTATAGGAGTAAAAATTTGTAAAAATGAAAAGACACTTTTACTCTCAATTAACTATTTATTAAAAAGGTATCAAGAATTAATTCTTGAGGAGTATATTGGAGGACAAGAAATTCAAGTCGCAGTTATTAATGGAAATTCTTTAGGCGCTATAGAACTTGTACCAAAAAGACTGTTCTATGACTATAAAGCTAAGTATACAAAAGAAGCTAAAACAAAACATGTTATGCCAGCAAGACTTTCAAAAAGTAAATACAATGAGGTAATGAAAATTGCTAAAAAAACTCACAATGCTCTAAATTGCCGTGGGGTATCTAGATCGGACTTCAAATTTTTTAAAAATACTTTTTATTTGCTTGAATTAAATACCCAGCCGGGGATGACCAGCCTATCACTAGTACCAGAAATTGCTAATTATAGAAATATTTCATTTGAAAACTTAGTAGAAAAAATTCTGTTAGACGCAAGTATTAATAGATGAAAAAAAGAATAGTAATTGGAATAGTATTATTAATTTCATTATCTTCAATTATTTCACAACAAAAATTTAATACATCAAAATTCAATTTAACTAAAATAAATACCGAAAATAATTTTATTTTAAGTGATAAAGAAATAAATAATTTATTGCTTCCAATTTACAATAAAAATCTCATTTTTTTAAAGAATGAAGAAATAAAACAAGCATTACAAGCAAGCACTTTTATAGAGAGTTTTAAGATTAAAAAAAAATATCCTGATACTCTTGTAGTCGAAATATTTGAAAAAAGACCAATTGCAATTTTATTTGATCAAAAGAAAAAATATTTCTTAAGTGATAAAATTGATTTAATTGAATTCAAAGATCTAAAAGACTTTGAAAATTTGCCTTATGTAGAAGGTAATAAAGATGATTTTAAAAAACTTTATAAAAATTTAGAACAATTAAATTTTCCATTTGAAACAGTAAAAAAATACACATTATTTAATTCCATGAGGTGGGATTTAGAAACCAAAAGTAACAAAATAATTAAACTTCCGATCACAGGTTATAACAAAAGTATTGAAAATTTTCTGGATTTAAAGAAAAAAAATAATTTAAAAAAATATAAAATATTTGATTATAGAATTAAAAACCAGCTTATTTTAAAATAACCTATGAAAAATAAAAATAAAACGTTATATCTGGAGATTGATGAGTCTACTGCAATTTTTTTAATTGGACAAAATGATGATCAAAATAATTTTAAAATAATTTACAAATTAGATATTAAAACTTCAATACTTATAGATAATAGAATTTCCGATTATGAAAAAACTTTTAATATTTTAAAAGAAAATATTTTCTTAATCGAAAAAAAATTTGATTGCACATTTAATGAAATAGTAATTATTTTAGAAAATTTTAAACCTACTTTTGTAAATCTTTCTGGTTATAAAAAACTTAACGGATCTCAAGTTTTAAGAGAAAACATTACCTATATTCTTAACACCTTAAAATCATATGTAGATAAAACAGAGTCAAAAAAAAAAATATTACACATATTTAATTCAAAGTTTGAATTAGATAAAAAAACAATTGATAATTTACCCATTGGTTTATTCGGTGATTTTTATTCTCATGAATTATCATTTATTTTAATAAATACTAATGATTTTAAAAATATAGAAAATATTTTAGGAAAATGTAACTTAAAAATAAAAAAAATATTACTTAAGAGTTTTATAAAAGGTGCATTTTTGAGTGAAAAAAATAAAGATATTGAAACTTTTTTTCAAATATCAATTAATGATAATAGCTCTAAAATCTTTTATTTTGAAAATAATGCTCTAAAATTTGAACAAGATTTTAATTTTGGATCAGAAATTATTTTTAAAGATATATCTAAAATAACCTCTTTAGAAATAAAGACCATTAAAACAATTCTAGATAAAATTGATTTAAATGATAAATTAAATGAAAATGAGCTTTTAGAGGAAGAATTTTTTAAAGATATTGTACACAGAAAAATTAAAAAAAAATTAATTTATGAAATTGCCTTGGCTAGAATAAAAGAGATTTCAGAATTAATGATTTTTAAAAACATAAATTTAAATTATTATAAGAAATCATCAAATACCGTTTTTTTTGAGTTTAAAAATAAAGCCAAGATAACTAACCTAGAAAAGATTTATGAAAATGTTTTCTCTGCAAATAATACTTTGAAAGTTGAGTTTTTACATGACTTATCAAGTGAAGTTACGTTAAGTACTGCTAACAAGCTTGTCCACTTTGGTTGGAAAAAGGAAGCAATACCAGTTGCCCATTCTAAAAAGTCTTTAATTTCAAGGATTTTTGCTATTATTTTTGAGTAGTATTGTTTTTTTTAGAAACATTAGTTGTTTTAAACAATAAATCGCTCTCACGTATAACGTTTGAAATGAACGACATATATCAAAAAACACTTAGCAAAAATTTAATATTTAGAGGAATAGGTCTACATTCTGGGAAAAAATCTGAGATTAAACTATTACCAGCAGGAGAAAACCAAGGAATTATCTTCAAAAGAGTTGACTTAAAAATTAACAATCTAATTAAAGCAAATTATACAAACGTCTCATCTGCAAGGTTATGTACCACATTAGAAAATGCTCACGGAGCAAAAGTCTCTACAGTTGAGCACTTACTTGCAGCGCTATACATAATCGGAGTTGATAATGTTTTAGTTGAGATTGATAATGAAGAAGTTCCAATAATGGACGGTTCATCAAAAGATTTTTTAGACGCTCTTGAAAAAGTTAAACTTCAACAACAGACAAAAAAAAGAAAATATTTAAAAATCAAAGATAAGATTGAACTGAAAGAAGGGAAAAAAGAAATTTCTATTGAGCCAGCTGACGATATTTTAGAAGTAGATTTTCAATTAAAATATGAAAATAAGATTATTGGAAATCAAAAAAATATTGTTAACTTTCAAAGGGATAATTTAAATGACGTATATAGCTCGAGAACTTTTTGTTTATTTGAAGACATAGAGAAAATTAAAAAGTTTGGTTTAGCAAAAGGTGGATCTTTAGAAAATGCAGTGGTAGTGGATAACGAAAAAATTTTAAATAAAGGCGGTTTAAGAAATAATAAAGAATTTGTTAATCATAAAATTTTAGATCTAGCTGGAGATTTTATTTTATCTGGCCACAGAATATTTGGTACAGTCAAGTGTCATCAAGGTGGCCATGAATTAACTAATCTTTTTTTAAGAAAAATCTTTAAAAACCCCGAAGCTTTTCATTTTATTGAATTAGATAGTTATCAATCCTCAAAAAAATTCCATTCAAAAGAATCTGAAAAAATCGCTGTTAACGCTTAATAGTTAATTTAAATATTATTATTTTTAATAATATCTGTTATTAATTTGGTTATGATATTTAGGATACTTATAATATTTTTATTAATAATTAGTACGCATTCATGTTTAAAAAAAGATAAAGCAATTTACGAACCCCAAAAAAAAATCAATGCTTATGAAATATATAGACAGGGTTTAGAAGCTTTTGAAAAAAATGACTTTTTCTTCGCAAGTAAAAAATTTTCTCAAGCTGAGGTAAATTTTGATAAAATAGAATTTGCAGCAAAATCTGCAATTATGTCTTCATATTCTCTTTATGGAATTAGTTTTTATGATGAGGCTTTAGAGGGTTTAAATAGATATCTAAAGATCTATCCTGCAGATAAAAATATAATTTACGCTCATTATCTAATTGCAATTATTTATTTTGAGCAAATAAGTGATGAAAAAAAAGATATTGATCCGTTAATTAAAGCAAATAAGAAAATTGACTTCTTCTTAAAAAAATATCCCAATACTGATTATGCAATCGATTTAAGGTTTAAAAAAGATCTTATATTGAATCAATTAGCCGCGAAAGAAATGTATATTGCCAAGTATTATATTTCTATTAATAAATGGGTTCCAGCAATTAAAAGGTTAAAAACGATTGTAAAAAAATATGAGGAAACAGCATTTATTGAAGAAGCTCTACATAGGTTGGTGGAAATTCATTATCATTTAGGTCTTGAGGAAGAGTCAAAAAAATTTGCAAGTATTTTAGGATATAATTACAATTCTAGTGAATGGTTTAAACAATCTTATAAAATTCTTAATAAAGAATACAAAATAGACACTAAAATTAAAACAAGGGATAAAAAACAAGCAGAAGATAAAAGTTTTATTAAAAAAATCATTAAAATGATTAAATAGAAATCATGAAAGAGAAAAATGAAATTATTAAAGAATTCAAAAATTTAATTTCAAATCTAAAAAAACATAATAAATTTTACTACGTTGAGGACTCACCCAAGATTACGGATGCTGAATACGACGTATTAAAAAATAAATTATTATATTATGAGTCAAAATATCCATTTTTGAGAGAATTCGGTACAGTAGGTAATATTGTTGGAGCTGAGCCTTCAAAAAAATTTAATAAAATCAAACATTTGCTTCCTATGCTATCTCTAAATAATGCATTCAATGAAAAAGATATGGAAGATTTTTTAAAAAAAATTAATAATTTTCTTAATTTAGATCATAAAAAAATAGAACTTATAGCGGAGCCCAAAATTGATGGAATTTCGGCATCATTGATTTATGAAAATGGATATTTGGTTAAAGGTCTTTCCAGAGGCGACGGTATTACTGGAGAGGACATTTTAGAAAATTTAAAAACAATTAAAGAAATTCCAATAAAAATTTCATCAAAAAAATTACCAAAATTGTTAGAAATTAGATGTGAAATTTATATTGGAAAAAAAGACTTTTTAAAAATTCAAAATAGATTCGCAAACCCAAGAAATGCAGCAGGAGGATCTTTGAGACAAAAAAACCCGAAAGAAACTTCTAAGATACCCCTTAAATACTTTGCATATGGATTAGGCGCAATTGAACCTCAGATATTTAAAACTCACTCAGAATTTTTAAAAGAAATTTCGAATTTAAATTTCTTGACTAACCCTCTCGTAAAAGTAATTAATAATATTGATGAAATCAATAAACAACATGAAAAAATTAATCTTATTAGATCATCATTAGATTATGATATTGATGGTTTAGTTTACAAGGTCAATGACTTAAGTTTACAGAATAGACTTGGAAATACCTCAAATTCCCCAAGGTGGGCGATTGCATATAAATTTTCGGCTGAAAAAGCTATTACAAAAATTAAAGATATAACAATTCAAGTCGGTAGGACAGGCGCGATTACCCCAGTTGCTAAAGTTGAACCAGTTAATGTTGGAGGTGTAGTCGTCTCAAATGCCACCTTACATAACGAGGATGAGATTAATCGTAAGGATATTCGAATTGGAGATACTGTTCAAATTCAAAGAGCTGGGGATGTTATTCCTCAAGTGGTCTCAGTCGACAAGTCTAAAAGAGACAAAAATAGTAAAACATTTATATTTCCGGATAAATGTTTATGTGGATCCAAAACTACAAAAGAATTTAGCAAAAGCACAAAAAAACTTGATGCAGTAAGAAGGTGTAGCAGAGGATATAATTGTACTTTTATTGCTAGAGAAAAACTAAAACATTTAGTATCTAAAGAAGCGTTAAATATTGACGGTCTTGGAAAAAAAGTAGTTGAACAATTTTGGGATTTAAATTTAATTAAAGAACCATCAGATATTTTTGATCTTAACTTTAATAAAATTAAAAAGTTAGAGGGATGGGGAGAGTTATCAATTAATAATTTAAAATTAGCTATTAAAAAATCTCAAATTATTTCTTTAGATAAATTTATCTTTTCAATAGGCATTAGACATATTGGCCAAGAAAACGCCAAAATTTTAGCAAGTTTTTTTGGTTCAATAAAAGATTTTACAAAATTATTTGACAACAAAAATAGAGAAAAAACTCTTATTCATTTAGTTGATTTGGATGGAATAGGGGAGACTCAAATCCAGTCTATAAATAATTTCTTTTCTAAAGATACTAACACCAGAATTATTAAAAACTTAATTAAAAAATTAAATATTCAAAATTACACCATACAAAATAATGATGGAAAATTTTTAAATAAAAAATTAATGTTTACCGGTGGCTTTAAAAACATGAGTAGATCAGAGGCAAAATCAATTGCTGAAAATAATGGAGGAAAGGTATTAGGGTCTATCTCTAAAAACTTAGACTACCTAGTAGTTGGTGAGTCGAAACCCACAAAAAAGAAAATTGATCAAGCTAAACGATTAAATATTAAAATTATTTTAGAAAAGGACTGGAATAAAATTTTAAATAGCTGAACAAGCTCTTTTAAGTTCCGTTGTTTCAATTTTGTTCATAAATTTATTAATATTTTTAAAGACAGTTTTATGATAATTGTTAAGCCATTTAATTTCATTTGCACCCAGTCTTTCTTGAATAATTAAATCTTTATCTATGGGTGCCATTGTAAGATTTTCAAAAATCAGTTTATTTCTATTTTCTTTTACGTAAATAAGATTTTCAATTCTGATACCAAAGCTATCTTTTTCATAGTATCCCGGCTCATTCGAGACAATCATACCTTGTTGGAAATTTACTTTGTTTTTTTTTGATATTGCATGAGGTCCCTCATGTACATTCAAAAAATATCCCACTCCATGGCCCGTACCATGAGCATAATTTAAACCAATTTGTTTTAGATATTTTCTTGCAACGTCATCAATGTCTGATCCAGAAGTGTTTTTTTTAAGTTTAAAATCTGCAACAGCAATATGTCCTTTAAGAACTCTTGTAAAAATATTTTTAATTCTTTTGTTAGTATTATTTAAAGAAATAGTACGAGTAACATCCGTTGTTCCAAATTCATATTGTCCACCAGAGTCCACTAAATAAATATCTCCTTTTTTTAATTTTTTATTTGTTTCTTTGGTTGCCTTATAATGAATGATTGCTCCATTCGACCCCGTCCCGGAAATTGTTGGAAAACTTAAAAATTTAAATTTTTTATTTTCTTTCCTAAATTTTAATAATTTTTGTGATGCACTTATCTCAGTAATATTTTTCTTATGAAAATTTTTTTTAAGCCAAAATAAATATTTAGTTAGGGCAGCTCCGTCATAAATATGTGCTTTTTTAATATTTTCTATTTCTCGCCTCCCTTTAATTGCTTTTAAAAAATAGATAGGATCATGATAATTGAGTATTTTATTATTTTTTTGAATAATATTTTCAAAAAAAAATGAGCATGTATTTTTATCGATTATAAATTTTTTTTTTTTTATTTTTGAGAGTATTTCTGTACAGATCTTAATATCTAAAAATTCTACCTCTTTGAAATATGTTCTTAAATAAGATGATATTTTTTTTTTATTGCAAAAGAATTTAATATTTTTGTTTTTATCAATCAAAACGTAGCTATATGGTATTGGAGTATATTTTGTATCACGACCTCTTATATTTAGTAGCCAAGCATTATTTTCACTTGCTGTGATGAATAAAAAATCAGATTTTCTACTCTTTAAAAAATTAGTAACTTTATTTATTTTTGATTGATATTTTTCACTTACAGAACTATCCGGTAATTTAAAAAATTTACTTTCTTTAATTTTTATTTTTCTTTTCCAAATTTCATCTATTAAATTTTTAACAAGTGGCTTACACTTATATTTATTTTTTTTGAAAAAAATAGATAAAGATTTTTTAGTAAATAAATTAGGATCGAAACCAATTGATAATTTTTTCCTATAAGGAACATCACTTGGCATTTTTTCTGGAATTGTAAAAATTTTAAATTCATTTCCACTTTGATTGCTTGCTTGTAAAGTGTATCTCCCATCAACAAATAAATAATTTTTTTCTTTTAATATTAAGGCAAAACCAAAAGAACCAGAAAAGCCTGAAATAAAATTTAGTCTATCATTATAATCTGGAATATATTCAGCAAAAAATTCATCATTTTTTGGAACAACATATCCGTCTATTTTTTCTCTATTAAATATTTTTCTTAATTTTTCTATTTTTTCCATTTTAACATTTTATTTTTTTTATAACGATCCCAACCAGGGCTTCTATATTCTTCGTCAAAATCAATTGAATTATCTTGATTAAATTCAAAGTCTTCATTTTCACTCAATCCTATATCATTTTTTTCAACACTTTCTTCTGGTATTTCATTTATAAATCTTGACGGCAAAGCATCCATCCAATCTCCATGATAAGCTCTTTTCATTGCAAATGATAAGTAAGCTTCTTTTTTTGCTCTTGTAATTCCAACATATGCAAGTCTTCTCTCCTCTTCCAAAGCAAAATCACCTTTTTCCTCTAATGATTTTTGGTGAGGAAATAATCCCTCTTCCCATCCTGGTAAAAATACAACGTCAAATTCTAAACCTTTAGCGGCATGCATCGTCATCAAATTTATTTTTGCTCCTTCCCATTCTTGATCGATTGAGGTAGCTAAAGCTACATGTTCTAAAAAACTCTGCAAATTGTCATAATCCTG
>CENU01056373.1_pt1 | contig 14695 bp, 17 predicted proteins | sample 361331 | NCBI WGS metagenome assembly CENU01 (sample SAMEA2619766, study PRJEB7988) | marine metagenome | isolation source: saline water (ENVO:00002010), including
CTGGATGCCTATGGGGGCGGAGAGCGCGCCATGGCGATCGCCTGTGCCTCCCACGATGGTGGTGTCGATAAGGCCCGGGAATCCTTTCAGCTGCTCTGGCGGGCTGATGTGGACATCTCGTTTCTGCGATGCCCGGTGCCCAAGGGCAAGGACAGTCCGCTGCAACACAACTGCTCGGGCAAGCACGCGGCATTTCTTGCCAGCTGCCGGCGCATGGGTTGGCCCCTGGAGGGTTATCTGGAGCTGGATCACCCCGTACAGCAGGAGTTATGCCATCGCGTCGCGGAACTGCTGGGGTTGCCGCAGGCGGAACTGATGAGCGCCTGTGATGACTGTGGTGCCCCCACGTTGAAGCTGCCCCTTAGTCAGATGGCCCTGTTGTTCGCCCATCTCGGCGCAGGCTCGATGCCGAATCTCGAGCGACTAGCGCGTTCGATGCAGGCTCATCCCGAGTTGGTGGCTGGTGAAGGCCGCTTTGATACCGAATTGATGCGCCGTGGGCTCAGCATGCTGGTGAGCAAGGGGGGCGCTGAGGGGATCCAGTGCATCGCCCGAGTCGGTGAGGGCATTGGCCTGGCGATCAAAGTGGAAGACGGCGCCGGCCGCGCGAAATGGGCTGTGGCCTTGCATCTGCTCAAGCAATTGGACTGGCTGACGCCCACGGCGTTGGAGGAACTGGAGCAGCGCTTTTTGATCCCCATGGAGGGGCAGCGGCTTGAGGTGGTCGGTGAACTGCGCTGAGCACACCAGCACCCATCCTCTCCCTTGCCATTTGTCGCCTTCATCACCTAAATTGAGGTTTCGGTGAATTCCGCGGGGTAGAGCAGCCTGGTAGCTCGTCGGGCTCATAACCCGAAGGTCGGGAGTTCAAATCTCCCCCCCGCCACCAATGTGAAGAAAGGGTCCATCGAGGGCCCTTTTTTTGTGACCTTTGTGATCGAGTCGCAGCTGGTATCTCAGGTCCCGTCGTGTGGCTTAGGCCCCTCGTTGTGTTGACTCCAGGCATCAACCACATCAGGGAAGTGGTCGTTCATGCAGTGGTCACAAATGCCATGGCTAAAGCCAAGTTTGCTGTGGCGCGACAGATATTGATCAAGAAACTGCCAGTCACCATCGCCGTCGCGGACTTTGCGGCAGTACGAGCAAATGGGCAGGATCGGCTGGTCACCACACAGCGAGCCAATACCATCAAGCAGCCGCAGTGTTCTGCGGCGCAGCTCCAGCAGCGTCACCACCTGGCGTGCCAAGGCCTGCATCACCTTGGTCTGGGCCGTGGTGAGCATGCCCGGCTTGCGGTCAATGATGCAAAGGGTTCCTAAACGATGGGCATCACAGGTCTCAAGGGGAAATCCGGCGTACATCCGGATTTTCGGCTCGCCGGTGACCAGAGGATTGTTCTGAAAGCGCCGATCGAAGAGCGCATCTTCCACCACCATCGGCTGGGGGGAGTGGATGGCATGGGCGCAGAAGGACCAGTCCCGTGGGGTCTCCATCGCTTCAATGCCGACTTTGGCTTTGAACCATTGGCTGTCCCGTGCCACAAGGCTCATCAAGGCAATCGGTGCACCGCAGGTGATGGAGGCAATGGTGGTGATGTCGTCGTAGCACTGCTCCGGGCGTGTGCCGAGGATGCGGAATTCCGCTAGAGCATCAAGCCGAGCCTGCTCATCGGGTGGTTTCTTGGCGGCGTAATACAACGCCATCAGACCTCCGTATTCACAGCCACCCTTTGGGTCTATCAGTCCTTCAATCCAAATGGCTCGCCTATCAGCATCAATCGGTCAAAGTTATTGAGTCGAATCGCAGCCCATGAAGCTGTTTTACCTTTCAAAAAGCATGTCTCAGACCGTCATGGGCTGGTGTGCTGATCAGACTTCCGGGCGGCTGAAGAGACTGTTCAGGTAGTGCTGTGCCACGGCACGGTCGCTGCTGCCGTTCTGAAACAGGAAGGTGGCCAGCGCCGAGCTCACCAGCTGGTATTGGTCCCAGGAGGGATTGTCCTTGAGGAAACCCCGCATGCTGTGGAAGAGAGCTTCAGGCACTTCTGCTTCCAGGCTGACGATGTCCTGATCCAATGATTCCAGCCCAGCGCCCATCCTTTCGTTCAAGTCCCTGTCCCTTCGCCCAGTGATGAAGCCATACCGATGGCGGCGGCGTCAAAGCCACGCATCAAGGTGATGAGGGTGTGGCCTGATGAGGCCGAACCCTGTGCTGGCAATGCTTTTGGCCTGCCACATGACACCTGCACCTTTGGATTGAAGCGCGTTGCCGCCCGCGTCAACCCACTGCTTTGACGGGCCTGTGATCTCCACAGAGGGATGGGGCGATGAGGATCCTGAGCGATTCGGCTGTGGAAAGAATGCGCAGTCGCTGGGGAAAAGAGGCAGGAACTGTGGAAAGACTTGAATCATCAGCAGGGCTAATACCCCTTCAGTCCGGTGGGACGCGGCCGAGATCACACCGGCTCTAACCCTGCTTTGCACGGTTTCTCTTTACCTTCCGCTCACGGGCGTGGGGTCAACGTGCGCGGGCCCAGCGGATGGTCCGCATGGGGGTAGGTGGCGTGGTGATGGTGATGATCCTGAGCGTTGGCGATCGGTACACCATCGGGCTGACAGGCTCCTGTGCACTCGTTTTCACAGAGCTGACAGGGCTCTCCCAGGCCTTCGACGTGGTGATGGTGACTGTGCTGGGGAGCACCAACCTCCGCTTCAAAACCGAGCACCTGCTGGCGGTATTTGCACAGCGAGCAATTCATCGCGGTGTCGCCGCGGATCACCTCTTCCACCCGCTCCTTGAAGGTCTCGATCACCAGGGGGTGATCACCCAGGTAGCTCGCCTGGAGCATCTCCACCTCGGGATGATCCGCTGCGACCCGCTCGCTGTGCTGGCGAATGCGACTGACCAGCACCCCTGAAAAGAGGAAGTAAGGGAACACGATGATGCGGCGAAAGCCCAGCTTCACGACGTGGCGCAGTCCAGGCTCCACCAAGGGGAAGGTGACCCCGGAGTAGACGGTTTCGCCCCAGCCAAAGCCAAAGCCCTCGACCAGCATCCGCGTCACCTTGGCCACATTGGAGTTGGCATCGGGGTCGGATGAGCCCCGTCCCACCACCACCAGCAACGTGTCACTGAGGGGGACCGTCTGCTTGGCCCCATCCAGGCACTCCTGAATCCTTGCCGCCGCTGCCTGGATCATCTTGAGGTCCACGCCCAGCTCGCGGCCGTAGTCCACCTTCAGGCCGGTTTCAGCGCTGTAGGTGTTGAGCACGGAGGGGATGTCGTTCTTGGCATGACCAGCGGCGAACAACATTCCAGGCACCGCCAGGACACGGGTGACTCCCTGCTGCCGCAGGCTTTCAAGGCCGTCCCGCAGGATCGGCCGGGCGAATTCCAGATAGCCATGGGCCACCGGTAGCTCTGGCATCTGTTGCCGCAAGCCGGCGGCGAGGTGGGCGAATTCATCAACAGCCAGCCGGTTGCGGCTGCCGTGGCCGCAGATGAGGACCCCAAGCCCTGGAATGCTGCTCAACAGGCTCGACATGACAGTGGATCACTGTCAGGACGCTACCTCCTGACTTTGATTGACGATCAACCAGCCAGCGAAACGCTGCGTTGGCTTTCGTGGCTGACCAGACAGGCATCCATCGCCTGCTGGGCTGCCAGACCCTCCAGCAGTCCGGGCACCATGGGCCGGCGCTGTCGCACCGCTTCTGCCCACCAGCCCTGCAGACGGGAGACCGGAGCGATGCGGCCATCCTCCCAGCTGCGCTGGAAACTCAAGGATGGATCCGGAGGAAGTGGGGCCAGCGGTTCCCCCTGCCGTGATCCTTGAAGCGAAAAGCCGTGCACATAATCCTTCTGGTTGGCGCTGCCCAGCACCAACGTCCCTGCTGAGCCGTAGATCTCAAGCCAGCAGCCGCGCCCCTGCCGCGCGGTGGAGGCCAGGGCTACCTGGGCAGGCAGGCAGTGGCGGGCCCCATCCCAATGGGGTTCCAGTTCCAGCTGCAGAAAGGCGGTGTCGGCCGCATCCACCGCCCCCATGCCTTGGCCATTGGGTCGCGGCCGCTCCTCAATGGCGACAGCCAGCTGGGCCTGCAGCTGGCGTACGGGTCCCACAAGCCAAGCCAACATGTCGAACGCATGGCTCCCCAGGGCCCCGAGCACGCCGCCGCCTTCCTGGCGCTGTGAATACCAGTTCCAGGCCCTCTCGGGGTTGGCCCTGCTGCCCATGAGCCAGTCAAAGCGCAGCAGCCAGGGATCGCCCACCCAGCCCTGCTGCAGCATCAGCGAAAGCTGCTGAAAAGCCGGTACGGCCCGGTATTCGAAATTCACCGCGCAGATGCAGCCTTGGGCCAGGGCCAATCGCTCCAGCTCGGCTGCTTCATGGGCACTCAGCGCAACGGGTTTTTCAAGCAGCAGGTGCTTGCCTGCCTGCAGGGCCTCTTGGGCGAGTGAGAACCTGGCCGCAGGCGGGGTGGCGATCACCACAGCCTCCACGGCTGGGTCATGCAGCAGAGCCTGGAAATCATCGGTGCCAGGCAATGCAGCGGCCGCGGCGGCCTGTTCCACGCGTTCGCGGCGCGGATGCCAGAGGGCGACGGGCTCGGTGGAGGCGCAGGCCCGCAAGGCGGGCAGATGAACCTTCTCACCAAAGCCCAGGCCAGCAACGGCAACCCCAAGTGGTCTCGGCTGGTGCATCAGGCCAGCCCCCGCTCGCGCGCCGCGCTGCACACCTCATGGATCACCGACCCGATCAGGGCATCATCAGCAGCAATCTCCCATTCCTGCTTAAGGCGAGGCAGTCCGTTGACCTGAAGGTCGCGAAAGCGACTGGTGCCGCAATCGATCGCCATCACGTACAGCTCACCGGGTCGTTGCTCACCGTCTTCCCCAGCGGCCGGCGTGAAACGGCTCAGCACAGTCAGCTCACCGCGGCGGTTCAGTCGCAGGCTGCCGCTGTCCCACCATTGCTGACCTTCCTGAGTGGCTGGCACTTCGATCCATTCCACCGGTGCAGCCCAGAGAGGCTGAATGGGCATCAACAACAGCAGGGCCAGTAGTGCCTGCAGCAGGGTGGTGATCATGCGGTGACAGGCAATCCCTGGTGGTGTAGCTGCAGCAGGCTGGCGAGCGTCTCGCGTAGCCGGGTGCGTGGAACGATCAGGTCCACAAAACCGTGGTCCTGTAGATATTCCGCTGTCTGGAAATCGTCGGGGAGCTTCTCGCGCAGCGTTTGCTCGATGACGCGTCGACCAGCGAACCCGATCAGGGCCTTGGGTTCAGCCAGGATCAGATCGCCCAGCATCGCGAAGCTGGCCGTCACCCCACCGGTGGTGGGGTGCGTCAGCAGCGGGAGATAGAGCAGCTGCCTGGAGCGATGCCGCTCCAGGGCCCCGGAGATCTTGGCCATCTGCATCAAGCTGAGCATGCCTTCTTGCATGCGGGCGCCGCCGCTGGCACAGACCACGAGCACCGGTAGACCTTGCTCAGTAGCCGTTTCGATCAGCCTGGTGAGCTTCTCGCCCACCACCGAGCCCATGCTGCCCCCCATGAAGCGGAAGTCCATGACGCCGACGGCGATTGATCGGCCCTCCAGCTGGCCGATGCCGCAAATCACTGCATCGCGCAGACCGGTGCTGCGTTGGCTGTCCTTGATGCGATCGGCATAGGCGCGCCGATCCTTGAAGGCCAATGGGTCGACGGGACTGAGTTCGCTGTCGATCGGTTGGAAACTGCCGGCATCGAGCAGCAGACGCAGGCGCTCGGCACTGTCAACGCGGTGGTGATAGCCGCAGGCGGCACAGACGCTGGCATTGGCCAGGAGGTCCTTGCGGTAGACAACCTCTCCGCATTCGGGGCATTTGCTCCAAAGACCGTCACCGTCTTCCGGTTCAGGGGTCGGTCGCAGGGCCGGTGTGGTCTTGCGACGATCAGCGAACCAGTCCAGCAGTGACACAGCGCTTTCCTCCTGTGCCCCCCATTAAACGCCCAGACGATCGGGCTGAATCAGCAACTTCCCGATGGGGTCGGCGGCGATCCAGCTCAGCACGCCTCCAGCAGCGAGAAATGGGCCGAAGGGAAAGGGCTGGCGTGGCCCCAGCCGCCCGCTGAGGCGTCCGGCCACACCAAAGAGCGCCCCCAGCAGCACGGCAGAGGCGATGGCGACCCCGAGGCCTTTGAGACCAAGCCATGCCCCAAGCAGCGCTGCCAACTTGGCATCGCCAAGCCCGAGCGCCGGCATGCCAAGGAGGCGTTCGGCGCCGGCGCTGATGCTTTCAAAGGCCAGCAGGCCGATGGCTGCAGCCGTGGCATGCCACAGCAGCAGCTCAGCAGCCTGGCCCTGCAGTGCGCCGAGGGCAGCACTGAGCAGCAGACCGCTGACCACTCCCCAGCGGCACAGCGGTTCAGGAAGTCGCATCGTGCGAGCGTCGATCAAGGCCAGCGGCAGCAGCCAACTCAGCAACATCCCGCCGGCGAGCAGGTTGAGCAGCGGCGGCAGCTCCCCCATCCGACCAGCACCTGGCAGGGTCAGCAGAACCCAGAGGCCGGCGCTGAGCAGCTCCACAGCGGGGTATTGAACGCTGATCGGAGCACTGCAGAAGCCGCAGCGGCCACGCAGCAGAAGCCAGCTCAGCAGGGGAATGTTGTGGAACCAGGGCAGATCATGGCCGCAATGGGGACAGTGACTGCCTGGCCAGACGACCGACTCATCACGCGGCAGACGCCAGACCACGACGTTGAGAAAGCTGCCGACACAGAGACCCAGCAGGGTGGCGATCAGCACCAGCATTGGCGGGGACAGGCTCATCGACGTGAGCGACTGCGACCGTGGGCCCTGGGCCGCAACAGATCAAGTTCGAGGAATTGTTCAGTGGGCAGCAACACGGGTGCCTCAAAGACAACGCGGCCGCTGCCGTCTCGTGATGCGATCACCACCCCAATTGGTTCAGGGCGAAGGCCGAAGCGTTCTAGATGATCGAGATACAGACGTCGTCCGATCTGCACCATCCGTGAAAGTTGATCAGGTGCCCACCTCGCGGGCCCGGGATCAACGGCGCCACTGGCCCCGCGTATCGCAAAAGAGGGCATTGTCACGCCCGCACCATAGCTGGAGCGGGCGTAATTGGATCAAGCCTGAGCGCGCTTTTCTTCAATCATTCGGTGAATGATCGGGGTGAGGATCAGCTCCATGGCGAAGCCCATCTTTCCGCCGTTGACAACGATGGAGGTGGGGCTGGACATGAAGGAGTCGTGGATCATGTTCAGCAGGTAGGAGAAGTCAATCCCCCACTTTTCACGGGCACCCTTGCGGAAGTGGATGATCACGAAGCTTTCATCCGGGGTGGGAATGTTGCGGCAGATGAACGGGTTGGAGGTGTCAACCGTGGGGACGCGCTGGAAGTTGATGTCCGTGCGGCTGAACTGGGGGCAGATGTGGTTGATGTAATCCGGCATGCGGCGCAGGATTGTGTCAACAATGGCCTCTGCTGAGTAGCCCCGTTCAGCATTGTCGCGGTGAATCTTCTGGATCCACTCCAGGTTGGTGATGGGCACCACACCCACCAGCAGGTCAGCTAGTGAGGCCACGTCGTAGCCGTCGCCAACCACGCCACCGTGCAGGCCTTCGTAGAAGAGCAGGTCAGTGCCGCTGGGAATGGGCTCCCATGGGGTGAACTGACCAGGGCCCAGGTCGGTGCCGAGACGCGCGTTGTGCTCTGTGGCCTCCTCGGGGCTGTGGAGGTAGTAGCGCTTCTCACCACCACCGGTCTTGCCGTAACTGCGGAACAGCTCCTCGAGCTTGTCGAAGCAGTTGGCCTCCGGACCGAAGTGGGAGAAGTTCTCACCGGCAGCCAGGGCCTGCTTCATGGCCTCTTTCATGGCCATGCGCTCGTAGCGGTGGTAGCTGTCGCCTTCCACCACAGCAGGGGTGATGCCCTCACGGGCAAAGATGTGCTCGAACGCCCGCTTCACGGTGCTGGTGCCGGCGCCGGACGAACCGGTTACCGCAACGATCGGGTGGAGGGAGGACATCGCGTAGCAGAGCTGGCTCGGGGGAGTTTGCCAGAAGGTCGTCCGATTTGGTCAGCCCAACGCCGCCAGCAGCGCATCACCCATCGCGGCGCACCCCACGGCGCTGCAGCCCTCGGCCATCAGATCACCGGTGCGCAGGCCCTGGGCCAGCACCTGCTCCACCGCGGCTTCCAGGCTTGCGGCTGCGGCCTCTTGGGCCAGCCCCACGCGCAGCATCATCGCGGCAGAGAGCACCATGGCCAGGGGGTTGGCCTTGTCCTCTCCAGCAATGTCAGGCGCCGAGCCGTGCACGGGTTCAAACAGTCCCGGTCCTTCGCTGCCCAGCGAGGCTGAGGGCAGCATGCCAATGGAGCCGGTGAGCATGGCGGCCTCATCGCTGAGGATGTCACCAAAGAGGTTGCCGGTGAGCAATACATCGAACTGGCGCGGATTGCGCACCAGCTGCATGGCGGCGTTATCGACATACATGTGGCTCACCGTCACAGCGCTGTAGTCCCCGGCCATGGCATCGACCCGTTCACGCCAGAGCTGGCTCACATCCAGCACGTTGGCTTTATCCACCGAGCAGAGGCGCCCTTGACGCTGGGCGGCCAGATCAAAGGCCACCCTGGCGATCCGATCAATCTCCGTGCTGCTGTAGGTCATCGTGTTGAAACCCCGCTCCTCGCCGCTGTCCGTGCGGACGCGTCCTTTGGGCTGGCCGAAATAGATCCCGCCGGTGAGCTCGCGCACCACCATCAGGTCCACCCCGCTGATCACCTCTTCTCGCAAGCTGCTGGCGCCGATCAGGGCAGGAACAATCTTGACGGGGCGAAGGTTGGCAAAGAGTTCCATGCCGGCCCGCAGGGCCAGCAGGCCTGATTCGGGGCGTTTCTCGCGCGGCAGGTTGTCGTACTGGGGACCGCCGATGGCAGCCAGCAGCACGGCATCAGCGCTGCGGCAGGCATCCAGGGTGCTCGCTGGCAGTGGCTCGCCGCAGGCATCAATTGCTGCACCACCAACGGGCTGCGAATCAAAACTGAGGGAGAAACGATGCTTTACAGCAACGGCCTCGAGCAGTTTCACAGCCACCGCTGTGATCTCTGGTCCGATGCCGTCGCCGGCCAGGAGTGTGATGCGGTAGCTGCTCATCAATGGCCCGAAAACCGATCGCTGAACTTATCGCGCCGCTTCATGCATCACTGAGTTTGCGCAAGGTACGTGCCATCTCCGGCAACTTGTTGAACGCGGCTGAACAGCGCAGCCAGAGGCGATTCGGAATGGCTGGGTAGCCACTTACCACCTCCCCGGCAGCCACCTCGCCATGGATGCCCGACTTGCTTGAGGCGATGGCGCGATCGCCAATCACCGCCCGGTTGGCCACGCCCACCTGCCCGGCCAGGATCACGCCGTCACCCAGACGGGCCCCGCCGGCGATGCCCACCTGAGAAGCCATGGCGCAGCCACGGCCGGTCACCACGCCGTGGCCCACCTGCACCAGGTTGTCGATCTTGGTGCCGGCGCCGATACGGGTTTCTCCCACCGATGGCCGATCGATCGTCGAACCGCAGCCCACCTCGACCCCGTCCTCCAGCACCACTTGGCCGGTCTGGGGCATCTTGCGCCAACCGGAGGCGGTGGGAACAAAGCCAAAACCCTCCGAGCCGACGACGGCGGTGGAATGCACCACGCAGCCCCGTCCCAGGCGACTGCCGGGATGCAGCACGGCATTGGCATGCAATTCGCAGCCCTCGGCGATCACCACATCGCTGTAAATCACAACGCCTGGATGCACCACAGAGCCGGCGCCAACCTGCACATCAGCAGCGATCACCGCCCGGGCGCCCACATGCACTCCCTCGCCCAGGTTGGCTGCCGGATCGACCACTGCACTGGGGTGGATGCCTGGTGGCAAGACCTGAGGGGGATGCAGCGCCTCGAGGGCCTCAGCAAAACCCAGCCGGGGGTCCTTCAGCGCCACCCAGGCGATGCCGCGCTCGCTGGCCCGCTGCTGAACGTCGGGATCGAGAGGCAGCAGCAGGGCGCTGGCGCCCGTGCTCTCCAACGCCTTGATTAAGGCATTGCCCGGCTCAAGGAAGCTGAGCTGGCCGTCGCCGGCTTGATGCAACGCGGCTGCACCGCTCAACTCTGGATCCGTGCCCTGGTGTCTGGGCTGGCCCTCGACCCCGGACAAGCGCTGGAGAAGGGTGCTGAAGCGCATGGCCGCCGCGTCGCTCAAAGGGGCGGCGGGATCGTAGGTCCCCCCGGCGGAGCGGTGATGACCAATTGGTCACGGTGCACCACGACCCCATTGAGTTCGGAATCAACCGTTCGGCTGATCGTCCCTGAGCGCAGCCCGAGGATGCGTTGCAGCGTGCTGGAGCTGCAGCTGCTCAGCCCCCGTCCCAGCTCCTGGCCGCCGCTGCCAAGAATGCGCAGTGGAGCCTGAGTGTCGAAGTCGCCCTCCATCGAGCGCACACCAACCGCCAGCAGCGAAGCCCCTTGCTCCAGCAGGGCGCGCTCGGCTCCGGCATCCACCTGCACCTGACCTTGGGGAACCAAGGCATGGGCCAGCCAGCCCTTGCGATCGGAGATCGGCTCAGGACTTGGCAGGAAGCGGGTGCCGTGGCTCGCGCCCTGCAGCAGTTGCTCGATCAGACCAGGGTCACGGCCGTCGGCCAGACGGACCGCGATGCCACTGGCTGTGGCGATGCGTGCTGCTGCCAGTTTTGTCGTCATGCCGCCGGTGCCCCAGCGGCCGCCATCGCCGGCACCTTTGCTGAGGGCTTCGAGTTCATTCAGGCTGCGCACCACGCTGATCGGCCTGGCATCGGCATGGCTGCGCGGATCAGCGGAGTAGAGCCGATCGACATCGGTGAGCAGGATCAGCTCATCGGCCTTGATGGCTACGGCCACCAGGGCTGAGAGCGTGTCGTTGTCTCCAAAGCGGAGCTCTTCGGTGGCGAGAGTGTCGTTTTCGTTGATGATCGGGACCACCCCCCACTCCAACAGCTGTTGCAGGGTGCGGCTGGCCTGCAGGAAACGGCGGCGGGAGGCCAGATCACCGCGGGTCAGGAGCACCTGGGCCACCGTCTGGCCATGGGGCCGGAAAGCCCGGTCATAAAGACCCATCAGTTGGCCTTGGCCGATGGCAGCGGCGGCTTGTAGCTCCTCCACCAGCTCCGGCCTCTGGTTGTGTTGCAGCTCCCGGCAACCCAGTCCCACCGCACCGCTGGTGACCAGGACCACCCCGTTGCCGCGCTGGCGTTCGGCGCTCAGGTGACGAGCCAGATCAGCCACAAAGGCTTCCGTGTTCAGCCCTTGACGACCACGCAGCAGGCTGGTGCCCACCTTCACCACGAGGGTGCGGCTCATGACTGGGGCAGACCGCTGTCGACGCGGGCTCCACACCAGCGCGCGATGGTGCGCTCACCCCGTTGCAAACGATCATGGCGGCAGGGGCTGCCATCGGCGGCCACGGGCCGCACCAACACGGTGAACAACCCCAGACGGTTTCCCGCGAGCACGTCGGTGAAGACCCGATCACCGATCAGTGCCACCTGCTCTGCCGGAAGTTGCAGTTGCTGCAGCACCAGGCGCAGCGGTCCTCGGCGAGGTTTTCCCGCTGCTGCGGTGTAGGGCAGCTCGAAGGCATTGGCGACGGCAGCAATACGCCGGCGGCTGGGGTTGTTGCTGAACAGATGCAGCTGCAGCTGCTGCCGCGCTGCATGGACCCAGCGCACCACACACTCCGGCATCGCCTGGCTGTGGCGTGGCAGGAGGGTGCAGTCCACATCGAGCACCAACGCCTTGATGCCCTGATCGAGGAACACCTCCAGCGGCAGATCGCAGAGGCTTCCTGTTGCCACCCATGTGGGTTCCAGCAGCCGGCGCACGCTCAATCCTGAGTCTCCCGATCATCCAGTTCAGCTTCGATGCGGGGTTGGACCCGCTCGAATTCCTCCCCTTCCACCAGATGAGCGTGCCCGTTCTCCATTCGGGCCACCACAAAGAAGGGATCGAGCGGGATGTAGAGGCCGTATTCCTGTTGGGCCACCAGGAAGCTCACCAGCAGCTCATAGGTTTCAGCATCGTCGTCATCGTCCTCCTCGCCCTCTAGATCCAGATCCTCAGGGTCGGGCTCATCCAGCTCACCGGCGACAGTCAGGGTCACCGCTGAGCGCACCAAGTTGAGTTCGTGCTCCTGGAGCACCACCTCAGCTGTGGATAGAACCGGTTCGCTGGCATCGGTGGGATCCATCAGCTCAGGCTCCTCGCTATCGCTGAGCCGAAACAGGCAGACCGGCGTGTCTACGGGCGTCAGCAAGGCGTAGTCCTGGCCATCGAGGGGAATCAGCTGCTCGAGGAAGCAGAGCAGTTCACGGCCCTGGTCATCTTTGACCACAACGGTGGGGACTTCGCCGGATCCAGTGATGGCGTCGCTCATGGCAGGGGCACGATCGATGACAGCTTCCCTCAGCACCTGCCAGCTGCCAGCGTCAAAGGGCCGCCGCCGGGACCGGTTCCGGGCCGTCGTTTAACCACTGCTCTAGCAACAGTGCAGCAGCGGCGCTGTCGAGTTGTCCGCTGCGGTCGCCGTGGAGGCCATGGCGCTCAGCGGCGGCCCAACTGCTGGTGTGTTCATTCACCCAGGCCAGAGGGAGGCTGAGGGCCAGGGCCAGCCTCAGGCCATAACGGCGGCAATGTTCGGCCTGCTCGGTGGGCCTACCGCTGCCATCGAGCGGTAGGCCCACCACCAAGGCCTGGCAGCGACGCTGCTGCACCAGCGGTTGCAGCTTGCTCAGATCGGTTGCAAAGCGCCCGCGTGAGAGGGCTGGCAGGGCGGTCACGCTGACGCCGAGCGGATCACAGCCCGCCAATCCGATGCGGCGGCGGCCGACGTCGAGGGCCAGCACCGAGCGCGGCTGGGGTCGTGCCCTCAGCGCCACAACATCGCTTCTGGCACGGGCCGCTGGTTGGGCTGCAGCTGGCCCACCAGGCGCTCAAGGGTGCGGCTGGCCAGCCCCCCCATGGCGGGCAGCTCCTGACGGCGCCAAAGGCTGCGTGCCAGCACCAACTCCTCGCGGCCGGGGATGGCTCCTTGCTGCTCCAGCCAGGCCATACCGTCGTTGTTGCGCACATCGCAGCGCAGGGTGATGGGCATGCGCTCGCTGCAGGCCTGCAGCAGCAGCCTGGCCAGTGGCGGGCCCAGCAGCTGGGCCCAGGCTGGATGCAGGCTCAGTTCCACCTCCGTGGTGCCGGCATGGCTGCGTCGCAGCAGCCGGGCGGCTGCGACCGCCTGGTGCCGTTGCGTGTCCACCAGCAGCAGGCTGCCGGCCTGAGCGTCATCGAGGAGATCATCGCTGCGCAGGTCCTGCATCTGCCGCAGATGGGCTGGGGTGGCACTGAGCTCCAGCTGCAGCAACAGGGCGGCGTTGCTGCGGTCCAGGGGCTGCAGTTGCAGCTGTGGGGGCAATGCGTCGCAGGCGAGCAGGGACTCTGCGCGTTCCAATCGCCAGAGACGCTGCTGTTGCAAGGTCTGAAACCCCTGTTGCCTCAGTCCACTCAGCACGGCCGTGTCGTCAATGGCCGCCCTGGCGATCCAGCTCAGGGCACCTTGCACCGCACTGAGTGCATCACGGATCAGCAAGACGCTCGCTTCGCTGCGGCTTTGCACCGCGGCGTTGATGCTCAAGGCATCGATGCGCCAGCAACTTCCGCGTCGGTTGCATGGCTCAGCGATGAGGGCACCATTCACCTCGCCGTTGCGCCCCTGGGCCAGCCAGGCCAGTGGCGTGGGAGGACGCTGGCGATCGATCAATCTCAGCAGCTGTTCCGGTCCGCGGCGCAGGGCCAGCTGCTGCAACCGCAGGTGCAAGCCATCGAGTTCCGCATGGCTCAGCCTGGCCAGATGCTGCAGGCCAAGCGGTCGCATTACCAGTGGATCGCACTGAGGACCGGGTGTCATCAACCGTCCAGCGCTGCATTAATCCTATCGGCGCACTCAGGCGCCGGTGCCCCGGACAATCACCAAGGGGGTGCGCTCGTTGGCGTTACCAGCTGGGTTGGGCTTGAGGGCACGCTCCAGCAGGGCAATGTCACAGCTGCTGCTCGCTGCAAGCACCTTCACCCGACCCAGGTCGTTGACATCGACAACGGCAACCCCGTGGCCAAGGCTGGCAGCGAGCTGCTCCACCACCTCCTGGCTGCGATCCGGCCCCAGCACAATGGTCTGGTCATACGGAGGGGTGGAGCCGGTCACATCATCGATCAGGCGAGCCTGTTCACCAGCCAGTCGGTAGAACCCACCCGGGCTGCCCGCCAGTTTCATCAGCGATCCCAGGAGCCAGGCCATCAATACCCGAGCGGGCCCCACCAGGTCGATCAGGCTCTGCAGGCCGCACGCCGTGGCCAGGCTGCTGGTGGGATGGAAGACGCGGCACAGCTGCCGGGCAAGGCCTGAGACCTGCAGCTGGCAGGGGTGGTGGTAGCGGCCCTGCATCACCGCCAGTGGACTTTCGGCCACGGTGAGGATGTCACCGTGCTGCATCACAGGCAGGGCATAGCGGCGCAGCACGGCGTCCACGTCATCCAGCACACCCAGCAGGTGGGTGGGCACCGCCAGCACCTCGCAACGTTCCCCTTGGCGCCAGGGGGCGTTGTCGGCCGCCATTGGCTCGGG
>CENU01202142.1_pt1 | contig 14659 bp, 15 predicted proteins | sample 361331 | NCBI WGS metagenome assembly CENU01 (sample SAMEA2619766, study PRJEB7988) | marine metagenome | isolation source: saline water (ENVO:00002010), including
TCATCATTGTAGCGGATGGCAATATATTTCCACTCCTTGGTTACCACTCCTTTGGAATACCCCACCTCGGTATAAAGGGCTTCTTTGAGCACATCCGTTTTCCCGTTCCAGACCGGCCTAATGCTCATGCCATCGAGGTGCAGGCCTTCAACCGGTTTCGCCTGGGCGACATCCATGAACGTCGCCGCCATATCCGTCACATCAAGCAAGGTTTCATTCACGGTACCCGCTTTCAATCCCCCATTCGGCCAACGAGCGATGAAGGCAATGTTATTTCCGCACTCATAAGGAGTACTCTTTCCCGTGTTCTGCTGATCGGCCAAAAAAATCACCAAGGTATTGTCTAGCTGCCCCTGCTTTTCCAACGTATCCAGAATCACCCCGATCCCCTCATCCATCCAGATAACCGTCTGCTCGGTTACATCCTTATGCTGCTTCGCGATCTCAGACCGCGGCCTCATTATGCCCACCGCTCTATCGGAGTAGCCTTCGTGCGTAACCGTAACATCGGCTGATTCGATGGGCTCACGCGGACCATGGGTGGTGGTGAAAGCCGTCCACAAAAAAAACGGTTTGTTCTTCGGAGCCTGCTCCAGGAAATCGAGTGCACCCTTCACCGTGTATTCCACATTATGATGCTCTAAAGCCTTCGGATATTCATCTTCCACATTGCCCGCCGTAATACATTCCGCATAATCAAAACCATACCCATAAAGCAACTCCTGCTGGATCCTGACCGATTCCTCCAACATCGCTTTAATGGCAGGATCATTCGGGTCGGCATCGTTCGGAATATCATACAACGGAAGCAGGTTATGAAAATCGTTATGCCACTTGCCCGCCACCCCAGTGTAATAACCAGCTTTTTGCAAAGCCATCGCGATCGTTCGGTCTGTTTCACAGAAAAAAGCCCCGTTACGGATCGGAGGCTGAAAGTCATATTCTTTGAATAGCTTATTGCGGCACCGGCTCGGATAGGAACCGGTCAAACAAGCATATCGCGTTGGAACACAAAGCGATGAAGGCGTATATGCTCGTGTATGACGAACCCCCTCTTTAGCCAATCGGTCAATATGGGGCGTTTTAAACCTCGCTCCATAACAACCAATTGTATTGTTGTTGTGGTCATCACTGATCAACACCAAAATATTTGGGCGCTCCTGCCGCTCATTCGCAAAAGAGAGCTGTGCCATAATCAGTACTCCTAAGACCAAGCCCGACCTCACCCACTCTATACATCTTTTACTCATATGAAACCTCCATGCTTGCACACTCACTTACCATATGCAAAACACAAGAAACTTACCACTACCTACCTCATAAGCAATCATTTAATTATTTAATGTGCATCATTTATAATAAAGATACCGAAACACCCCCGGCTATCCCGCTGCTTCATCAAAACAAAGAAAAGTATATCCGTTGAACACTATTTTATTATTGCAGAACATATTAGGACATGTTTTAAATGATGAACATTTCGGAGGAACCATGGTCAAGCCCAATACCAAAGAAGACATTGCATACCGCTATGTACGCGAACTGATTAATTCGGATGACCTACAGCCCGGCGACCTGCTACCCACAGAAACATCGATCAGCGAAACGCTGGGCATAAACCGCATGACGATTGCCAAAGCACTGGCTTCGCTTAAAAATGAAGGGTATGTCGAGCGACGCGCCGGTCGCGGAACCACGCTGATCCGCAAACCCGCCGCCAGCTCCTCCAAACTGATCGTCGTGATTGCCCCCTGGCCCTCCAAAGACCCGAAAGATGATTGGTATTTCCAGCGCCTAGTCTACTCCATTCAGTCCGAAGCCGTCCGCAACGAACTGGCCACACTGAACGTATCCTTCCATTTCCGGCAGGCGGAAGAGCAGGATTTTGTCCGCATTCGCGACCTCTATCAGGCCGTCGAATGTACAGGTGCCATTGTGGTCGACCCCTTCATGGCCACCCACAGCCAGCTCCAAGCCTTTCTCGACGATCTCGGCTGTCCAGCTGTCTGGGCTGGCTCCAGTCTACACACCTACAAAAACGCACACCGTGTAGACATCGACAACTATCAAACCGCATTCGACCTCACCGAAAAACTCATCGCTGAAGGAGCTGAACAGATTGCCTTCATGAGTGGCGCCCTAGAAACCACTGCCCGACAGCGGCGATTCGAAGGCTACAAAGGGGCCATTGAAAGCCACGGCATCGCCTATGACGAACGGCTCGTTATCTGTCACAGCACCCCCTCCTACCTCAACGAAGCCGGTAGCGAATGCGCCGGCATCTATGCCGCCCGCAAACTCAATGCCGATGCCCTATTCCTCAACGACTATCCCATGATGGAAGGTATCCTCGAGTTCTGTAACCGCTATCCAAATCCCGAGCTCGACAAACTCAAAATCCTACCCGTTGCCACGTTTGATTTTGATGCCGCATCAACAGAAGCCAACGTATGCTATTCCGCCCATCAGCCCATTGAAGAGATCGGCTTCGAAGCCGTCCGCATCTTCCTGCAGGCTCAGGAAGAACCGCTCACAGAACCCGTAGTCAAAACCCTCTCCGCTGACATTCAGTCCCTTTAGCCCCACCCCTCAAGCCGCACTTTTCTGAGCCCCCCTCAAACATCCAATTAGCTTGAGGACGAACCCCGTGCAACCCCCTCTACTCAAACACGACCACTGCAAACCGTGAGCTGCGCCCATCTGAAACCAAAAACAGAACCCGGCTCCGTTCAGAAGCATTTACCAAGGCCTCATAAAACTCCTCACGATTGGAGACCGCACGCCGATTCACGCTCGTAATAATTTGGCCCGGTTGCAACCGAGCCCGCCACGCGGGCAACCCCTCTTCCACCGCCGTAATCATCACACCCTCTTCCACATCCACATCCAACGCGGCCGCCTCCTCACCATCCAGTCCCGCCACCGACATACCAATGGATTCCATGATTTTCAGCGCAGCTGAATCCTCTTCCGCCACCATCGGCTCATCCATCGGGCGCGTTGTTACCAAAACATCCAACACGTCACCCTCCCGGAAAACCTTCAACGTCACCTCACTATACGGAGGAGTTGCCGCCACCCGATTTCTAAACGCACCTACTCTTTTTACCGGCACGTCCTCAAACGCCATCACAATATCGCCCCCCAACAACCCCGCCTCCTCAGCGGCTGAATCCGGCATCACTTCCGAGATTAATATTCCCTCAATCTCCTCTAATTCAAACGAAGCCGCCAAATCCTCATCCACATTTTGAATATAGACACCCAGCACACTTCGCGAAACACGCCCATACGCAATCAACTGCTCCTTAATCGCCACTGCCTGATTAATCGGGATCGCAAAGCCGATTCCCATATATCCCCCCGATCGCGTGACAATGGCCGTATTAATCCCCACCACCTCGCCATGAATATCGAGCAACGGGCCGCCCGAATTACCTGGGTTGATGGCCGCATCGGTCTGAATAAAATTGCCATACTCCGCAATCCCCGTCTCATCTCGACCCAACGCGCTCACAATCCCTGCCGTCACCGTCTGCGACAGCCCAAATGGATTGCCCGCCGCCAACACCCACTCCCCCACTGCCAGCCCATCAGAGTCTCCCAACTCCACCACTGGCAGATCTTTTGCATCCTCAATTTGAATCAGTGCCACTTCACTTTTCGGATCCGCCCCCACCAAAGAGGCCTTGAACTTTCGCCCGTCCCCCAGGGTAACCGTAATACGATCCGCCTCGTTCACCACATGGCTATTCGTCAGAATATACCCCTCTTTAGAAATAATAAATCCAGACCCCTGCCCCTGCTGGCTATATTCCCGCTGCTGCGACTCTCCTTGCCAGCCCCGGCCAAAAAACTGCTCAAAAAACGGGTTATCAAAATGCGATGCAGGCACCTCTACCGTCGACTCCACATCAATAAAAACAACGGCTGGTAACGCCTCTTTTGCAATCGATCTAAAAGCGCGGCCCGTCTCCTCCAAAGCGCTAACAGCGTCCGCATACACCCCAGCACTTATCGCACAAACCAAAACCAAGCTCATCCATACTTTTCTGAACAACTGCATGCCATCTCCTCATCTAATACACATCACCGTTAGTGCGATCCCGCACAGAGCCGTTCAAAGAAAGCCGCCGAAAATTACAGAATGCATCCCACTCGCTAGCGAAGAATTCCTTTTTCCGACGAGTGGCAAAACGACAACAGCGCCGACAATTCATCCGTTGCATCCAGCTCCTGCTCCAAACGAACTAACGCCTCCTGCAATGGCTCCTTGCCCCGATACAGAATCCGATACGCCTCCTTGATCGACTTACGAGCCGCCTCCGAACACCCCCGCCGCTCCATTCCAATTCGGTTAAATCCGCGCACCTCCACCGGATCCCCATTCGCAATCATAAACGGCGGCACATCCTTCGTCACCTTCGAGAAACCACCAATGAAAGCCATCCGCCCAATTCGTAAAAACTGAACGATGCCCACCATGCCCTCAATCGTTGCCTGATCTTCAATCGTCACATGCCCCGCCACCTGCACCGAATTCGCAATAATCACTCCATGACCCACGCGGCAACAATGCGCAATATGACTATACGCCATCAACAGACAGTTGTCGCCCACCACCGTATAATCTCCATCGTTCGTCGCCGCATTCACTGTCACATACTCCCGAATCGTATTGTGACTCCCAATCTTCACCCCCGGCGATCCCCCTTTAAACTTCAGATCCTGTGTTCGCCCCCCCAAAACCGCAAACGGCGAAACCCTATTTTCCTCACCCAACGACGTATTCCCCGCCACCACCACATGCGAAATCAACTCCGTACCGCGACCAATCACCGCCTCAGCACTCACCGTACAATACGGACCAATCACCACATCGTCCGCCAGTTCAGCCCCCGGCTCCACCACCGCAGTAGGATGAATCTTTCTCATCTACTCCGCTCCATATCCAAACGCAAGTTCCGCCTCGCTAGCCAGCTCCTCACCCACAAATGCATGTCCCTGCACCACCGCCATCCGCGACCGCAACCGAACCGCCTCCACCACCATACGCAACTGATCGCCCGGCCTCACGACCCGCCGAAACTTGGCCTGATTGATCGACATAAAATACGCAATCTTCCCCTCATTACCCTCCCGCAAATTCAGCATCACTCCCGCCACCTGCGCCATTGCCTCCAGCTGCAACACCCCCGGCATCACTGGACTCCCCGGAAAATGACCCTGGAAAAAAGGCTCATTAAACGTCAGGTTCTTCAACCCCACAATCCGATTCTCCTCCGCTGAATACTCCACAATCCGGTCCACCAGCATAAACGGATAGCGGTGCGGCAATAACGTCAAAATCTTCTCTACTTCCATCGGCAATTCCATACAACCTCCTGGCTAAAACAACAGGCTAGGCATCCCCCTCCCATCAATCAACCCTTTTCTGCTCATCGTACAACCGATCCAGCTCCGGACACCCCCGCCCCACCTGCCACGCCGCCGGAAACGTACGGCACTGCTGCGGGCGCGCCTCATACACCGAACACGCATCCCCCCTCAAAAAAACACAACTTCCATCCGCCTGATCCCGCAACGACAACTGCGCCCGGTTCGATGCCAACCGCGTATACCGATCCACAAACACCCCAACATCCAGCCCCAAAAAAGCAGCCAACGCTGCGATATCCTCCTCCCGCAACATGACATGCCCCGGCCATCGACAACACTCCCCACAACCCGTACACACAAACCGCGATAAAATATCTTCACTATCCCTTGAACATTTTTCACTCATATCCGTCACAGGATTGACATATTTAATCCAATCAGCAAGTCTACAAGCTGATTTCATTTAAAAAAGAAAGAGCCATATCTCTTTGGGAAAGGAACACCATGTTGCACTATAAAATTATGATCACCACCCTGCTCATCGCGCTCGCATTCGGCGCTCAAGCTCAGCAAGACCCTGCCGCCATCGATCTCTCCAAAACAGAAGATCTATTCTCCAACCCCTTGCAACCCAACCCCCTCACCAACGACCCCGAAGCCGTGGTCGTCAAAGTGAACGGCATGGAGATCAAACGCAAAGAAATTTCAGAACTCGTAAGCCTCACCATGCAACGCCTCGGCGGACAAGTTCCCCCGCAACAACTTCCCCAGCTACAACAGCAGATGTACACCCGTGTCAAAAACGACCTCATCAATGCCAAACTAATCGAAGGGGCTGTGATCGCCGCCGACATTCCCGTTGACGAAGCTGCCATCGAAGCCGAAATCGACACCATCCGCCAAAGCCTCCCCGAAGGCAAAACCCTCGAAGAGCTACTCGAACTGCAGAACAACACGCTCGACGAGCTCAAATCTGACATACGCAATCAACTAGCCTCCCGCACACTCTTCGAGCAGCAAGTAGCCGACATCGCCGATGCCACCGAAACAGACGCACAAACCTTCTACAACGAAAACCCCAACAACTTCCAAACACCCGAACAAGTGACCGCCAGCCACATCCTACTTAAACCCGCCGAAGGCGCAGACGACGCAGCCAAAGCCGCCAGCAAAGCCGAGCTCGAAAGCATCCGAGCCACCATCATCGCCGGTGAAACCAGCTTCGCCGAAGCCGCTGCCGCACACTCCAGCTGCCCCAGTTCCGCTCAAGGCGGATCCCTCGGCACCTTCGGCAAAGGACAAATGGTTCCCGAATTCGAAATTGCCGCCTTCACACAAGAAATCGGTGAAGTAGGCGACATCGTCGAAACACAATTTGGTTATCACATCATCCAAGTCAGCGAACACACCGACGAAGGCACCATTGCTTTCGAAGAAGCCAAAGTACAAATCATTGACTTCCTGACCAACCAGAGCAAACAACAGGTCATATCCGCCTACATTGAAGCCCTGCGCAATCAGGCCACGATTGAAGACCTAACGCTGTAAACCAACGGCAGAGAAAGGAAGAGGATTATGATAGGTGAACTCATGTGTCACATAACCGGCTGGCTAGCGCCACTCCCATACGACCTCATCATCCTCCTCCTCGGGCTCATCTGGTTTTCAGCCGGATGGGGCCTCAGTAGCCGCCGTCAAAACCGGAAATGGATCCAAGCGCTCCAACAACTCAACGAAGCCGACCAACAAAAAGTAATCCACCATGCCCACAGCCACGGAAAAAGAACAGCTATTGCTCGATCACTTAAGAGCGCAAAAAGCCATCGCCATCGCCTATTCGGGCGGGGTTGATTCCACCTACCTAGCTGACTGCGCCCATCAAGCACTAGGCACCAACGCGCACATACTCATTGCCGACTCCCCCTCCCTGCCCCGTTCCGAACTTCAGGAAGCCACCCAACTCGCCCAAGCACGCGGATGGAATCTCCAAATCATCTACCCCCGCGAACACGAAAACCCCGCCTACCTCGCCAACACCGGCAACCGCTGCTTCCACTGCAAAGAAGCCCTCTTCACTCACATGAACCACTTCACCCAAGCCAACCCCGACATTGCCCTCGCCTACGGCGCCATCGAAGACGACCGCACCGACCACCGTCCCGGCACGCAGGCCGCCCAGCTACACAACGCCATCGCCCCCCTGCAAAACGTCGGGCTCTATAAATCTGAAATCCGAGAACTCAGCCAAAAAAGAGGACTACCCACCGCCGAAAAAGCCTCCTTTGCCTGCCTCGGCTCCCGCTTTCCCACCGGAACCCCTATCGACCTCAAAAAACTCAGTCAGGTCGAAGCCGCCGAAGAGATTCTACGCAACAAAGGATACAAACAATATCGAATTCGCCACCACGACGACCTCTGTCGAATTGAGGTTGATCCCACCGATTTTGAGCGGCTACTCGCCGACCGCGACACCCTCATTCCCGCACTGAAAGCCACCGGCTATCGCCACATCACCCTAGACATCAGCGGCTACCGAACCGGCTCCACCACCTGAAGCCTCCGGTACCTCCACCGGTCGCACCCGAGGCTCCCCTCCCAAAAGAACCGCCACCTCATCCTGCACTTTCTCAAGCTCATCCAGCCGCAACTCAGGATCCATCACCGTAAAACTCTCTTTCGTCTTCCGATGCTCATACACCCGAATCTTCATCCCATCCGGATGCCGCTGAACGCCCCGCTCCACCAAAATCTTCTTTCGCTCAAGCATCACCGCCAAAATAAAAATAACATCTCGATCCTCCAGCACCTCCGCCGCCATCCGCTTCCGCAACAACCCCTCAACATTCTCTTTCTGCACAACCTCCTCAGGAGCCGGCGGCACAGCATACCGCGTCCGCCAAACACTGATTCCCTCCACCGCCGCCTCCGTACAGGAAGCCAGCCGGTCTACCCGCTGATACGCCCCCTCATCAAACTGCAACGAAGAAACCACCTCATCCCCCTCCTCAAATGCCTTTCCACTGGCCGCACACACCGCCGAACACTTACGCACACTCCACTGCTCACGCTGATCTTTCATGAAGCCTCTCCCGAAAACAACGCACCCCGATATTGAAGAAAATAGGTAATCCCACTCAACAACGTAATACCCACCGTCACACAACCCAACACGAACGCCAGCGGAGAACCCGCCGTTGGCAATCCCACTTCCGGCCACACCAGTCCCCCCAATAGTACCGTAATCACCCCCATCTGAACCACCGTTTTCCACTTACCCCACTGATCTGCCGAAAGCACCACCGCCCGCTCCGTCAACAACAACCGCAACCCCGTCACCATCAACTCCCGTGCCAAAATCAGCGTCACCATCCAAGCTGCCAGACAACCCAGCTCCACCAATCCCACAAAAGCCGCTGCCGTTAACACTTTATCAGCCAACGGATCCATCAGTTTACCAAACGTCGAACACCCATACACCCGACGCGCCAACATCCCATCCAATGCATCCGTCACCGCCGCTAATACAAACAAAATGAAGGCACCCAGAAACCCCGCGGTTCCCCCCACCGACAAGCCCACGACCAGCAAGCCCGCCATCCAAAACCGAGCCATCGTCAACTGGTTCGCCCAATGAATACGCTCCCCCATCAACGCTCCCACTCAATCGAACCCGATGCATCCAAATAAAGATCAGGGAAAGGCTGCTCAATCGTCGGCAGTTCCACCAAACTCACAGCCCCCGGCACCCCTTCCGGCTCCGATTCGTCCGAACACTGCCGAACCCCAACCAGCCCCAACACAACGGCCACAACCAACACCACCGCCAACCCCTTCTGCCGCCCCGTAAAACGAACCCTCGAAGAGAGCCTCGTGATTTCACGCACACTGCCCAGCAGCGCCTGTGCTCCTCCGCTTCCAACCGATACCGACTCCGAAGGAGGCACGTCCGCCTTCACCAAGGTCTCGCGCACATCATCCGTCAGCTTAGCCGCTGAACTCCCCTCAATCCCACGCTCATAATCCGCCACCAGAGGAGCTGCCTCCAGCTCCAGATAGTTCGCATAGAGCCGAATAAAACTTTTCGCATAAACCGGAGCCGACAACACCGAAAAATTATCCGCCTCCATCGCCGAAATATATTTCACCAGAATCCGCGTCTGCGCCGCCGCCTCCGAAACGCTCACGCCCTTCGCCTGCCGACCCGCTCCCAACCGCTGCCCAACAGTGCCGATATCAAGTTCCGTCTGTTCCATCATCCTCTCCCGGGTGTGCTGGAATTTCACCATCCAGATCCATCAGAATTTCACGCGGTCCCGCCCCATCCGGCGGTCCGATAATACCTCTCTCCTCTAACAAATCCATCAGCCGCGCCGCCCGCGTATATCCAATCCGCAGCCGCCGTTGCAACGAAGAGGTTGAGGCCCGCTTGGTCTGACGAATCACCTCCAGCGCCTGCTCTAAAATCTCTTCATCGCCCCCATCGTCCATCTCCGGCAACTCCGCCGCCGGTTTCTCCATCTTCTGTTGAATATCCGCAATAAACTCCGGCTGGCTCTGCTCCTTCCAAAACGTCGCCACCCGTTCAATCTCACCATCACTCGTAAACGCCCCCTGTGAGCGAATCAACTTATCCGAGCCCGGTGGCAGCACCAGCATATCCCCTTTACCCAACAACGTATCCGCACCCATCCGATCCAGAATCGTCCGACTATCAACTTTCTGCGAAACCTTAAACGCCACTCTCGCCGGAAAGTTAGCCTTAATCGTACCCGTAATCACCTTCACATCCGGTCGTTGCGTTGCCAAAATCATATGAATGCCCGCCGCCCGAGACTTGGCCGCCAACCGCGCAATCCCCGCCTCAATCTCCGCCTGCGCCACCGCCATCAAATCCGCCAACTCATCAATCACAATCACGATATACGGCAACCGATCCGGCAACACCTCTTCCCCCTTCGCCTCCGCCGCTGCCGCCGCATCCCCTCCAAACAGATCCTCCTGCTTCGTAATCGGCCGCTGATTAAATCCCGGTAAATCCCGCACCCCTGCCTGCCGGAAATAACGGAAACGCCGCTCCATCTCCTCAATCGCCCACCGCAACCCCAACGAAACCTTCTTCGCCTGCGTGATGACCGGCACCACCAAGTGCGGCAGATTATTATAGGTATGAAATTCCACTGTCTTGGGATCGACCAGAATCATCCGCAACTGCTCCGGCGAATATTTCATCAGCAACCCCGTTAAAATCGTATTCATGCAAACCGATTTTCCCGCACCCGTTGCCCCAGCAATCAACATGTGCGGCATCTTCGCCAAATCAAAAATCATACTCTCTCCGCTCACGTCCTTACCCAGCACCAACGGCAACGCATATTGATCCGACTGAAACTCCTCGCTCTCCACCAGATCCCGGAAAAAGACACTCGCCCGCGTCGAATTCGGCACCTCCACACCGCACACCCCTTTGCCCGGAATCGGCGCCTGAATACGAATACTCTCCGCATGCATCTTCAATGCAATATTATCCGCCAGCGCCTTAATCCGCTCCACCCGCACACCCGCTGCCGGTGAAATCTCATAACAGGTCACCACCGGCCCCTGCTGCACTCCCGTTACCTTCGCCTCAACCCCAAACTCTTCCAGCGCCTCCTGCAGCACCTGCGCCGTATCCGCCACCTGCGCACTCGTCATCCCTTTTCCCTGCACCACCGTCGGGTCCAACAAATCCAACGACGGCAACGTATACGAACGTGCCTGCGCCTCACCACCCGTCGCCACAAACGCCGCCACTTCCGCTTCCGTCGGCTCCTCGCTCTTCCGACGGCTCTTGCGCGGAGCAGCCTCTTGCTCCTTCGCGCCCGAATCCTTCGCCTTCTCCCTCGCTTTCGCCGACTGCTGCTGCGCTTCCACCATCGCCCGAATATCCACTGGCGTCTCCTCCGCCACTGTTTCTGGCTCCACCGCGCTCTTCTTTCTCCGCCGACGTTTCGGTTTCTGCTCAATCTCAAGCCCCACCACCGACTCCACAGCGTCCTCACGCTTCCCAGCCGCCACCCGTTCACGCACCCAAGCCACCAGCTGCCGCGCCACCTCCACCAGCTCTATATCCAGCATCCGCGCCACCGAAATCACCAACAACACCAAAAACAGCAACCCAGCCCCCGCATGCCCAATCCAATACCCGATCGTCCGCTGCGCCAACACCTCCCCCATCAACCCGCCCGGCGATCCAATATTCAACCGCTCAACCGCTCCATGCCACACCTGCTCGTTCATATCAGCTAAGCCCGCCAACGAAAACAGTGCTAATAAAAACCAGAGAACGCGCGGATAGATCTTGGTCGCTGACCAAAATACCGACGAAATCCCAATCCACATCACGCACAGCGGCAACACATACCCCGCCACCCCAAAATAGATAAAAATCAGAAATGCCGCATAGGCTCCCAGCGGCCCAATCCAATTATATGACAACGGCTCATTCCGGAAAAAAGAGATATCAGCCGGATGATACGAAAGCGTCCCCAGCAATAACAGCAACCCAAAGGTCGCGATTAAAAGACCCACCACCTCCCGCCACGTAGAGCGTCCACCGGAAGTCTGCTTCATATTTCCCATAACAAGACCCTACGCCAGCTCGCCTAAAAAAGCAAAATCTAATACACCTCAGAGTCGAACCCACCCATCACGAAAAGCCCAGCTTCTCCTTATAATACGCCAACTCCGCAATCGATGCCTGAATATCAAACAACGCATCATGCGCCCTAAGGCATGCAATCTCCCCGCCCGGGAAATAAGCATTCAGCATATCCAACTGCTCCTTATCAAACGCCGCCCCATCGCCCCACGCCTGCCACACACTCTTGAACGAAGAAACATCCAACAACCGATAGTGCAACCCCCCATGAAACCGCGGCAAATGACGCCGCACCATCAACCAATCATTATGCACAGAATTACCCGCTAAAATCGGCCGCTGCTGAACCTGCTCATGTGGTGCCCCAAACTGCCGCTTTAACCACGCCAGCAACGCCTCATCCGCCGCCGCCAGCGCAACCGCCTCCTCACCCCGGCATCGATCCACCAATTCGCCCAAATGCTCACACACCCACGGGCTCACCCGCTCATCCGCATCCAATCGAATCGCCACCTCAAACGGCTCACCCTCTCCCACCGGGCGCAACATCTCATCCGTCGCCAATGCCGCCACCTGCAGCAACACCGCCGACTCTAACTCCAGCGAGCTGAACTCCGCATCAAACCAAACATATCCCAATTTCGACATAGCCACACCCTCACAAAAAAACTCCGTCCCCTCAACGGGAAACGGAGTTAACAATCCTACGCCACAGCACGCTTACTCAGCCGCCGTCTCAGCCTCTTCAGATGAGAGATTCGCATCAGAACGTTCGACCCATTCCAACAGCACCATCTCCGAGCTATCAGACATCCGCCGACCCAACCGCATAATCCGCGTATAGCCACCCGCACGATCTTCAAAGCCCGGGGCAATCTCATCAAACAAAACACGCACCAGCGCCTCCTGTTTCAACACAGCAATCGCCTGCCGTCTTGCCGCCAGCGTCCCTTTCTTGCCCAGCGTCACCATCTTCTCCGCCAAGCTACGGGCCGCCTTCGCCTTCGCAACCGTCGTCTTAATCCGCCGATGCTCAATCAGCCCACAAACCAAATTTGCCAGCAACTCATTTCGGTGCGCGCTCGTGCGACCCAATTTTACAGTTTTCTTACGGTGTCTCATGATACTCGTCCCGTTACAGGTTAATCCTCAAAGAGCGAACCCTTCAGCAAGTCCGACTCAAACGTCATTCCCAACGACAAACCCATCTCCTGAATCTTCGCCTTAATCTCATTCAACGACTTCTTACCAAAGTTACGGTACTTCAGCATTTCCGCCTCCGTCTTCTGAGCCAACTCGCCCACCGTAGTAATATTCGCATTGTTCAAACAGTTCGCCGCCCGCACACTCAGCTCAATCTCATTCACACTGATGTTCAGCTTCTTCCGCAGCTCTTCCTTCTCTTGGTCGATCTGCTTCTCGCTCGCCTCAAACTCAATCAAATCCTTGTCGTATGAAACAAACACATCCAAGTGATGGCGCAAAATCGCCGCCGACATCGTTAACGCATCCTCCGGCGTCACCCGACCATCCGTCCAGATCTCAATAATCAGCTTATCGTAATCCGTCTGCCGACCCACACGCGTGTTTTCCGTCTCATACTTCACCCGCCGAACAGGCGAGAACAGACAATCCACCGGAATCACACCAATCTCTTGATTCTCTTTTTTGTTCAAATCCGCCGGACAATATCCCCGGCCAATCCGCACTTCCATCTCCGCCTCAAACACGCCGTCTTCAGCCAAGTTACAGATCACATAATCAGGGTTTAACACTTCAATCGAATCCGGTGTCACAATATCACTAGCCCGAACCTCGCCCGGACCTTCCACCTTAATCTTCACCGTCTGCACATCGCGGGCATAGCTTCTGAAAATCAGCTGCTTAATATTCAGCACAATCTCCGTCACATCCTCCTTCACGCCATCCAAACTACAATACTCATGAGGCGCGCCCTTAATTTTAATCGAAGAGACCGCGGCTCCCTCTAACGAAGAGAGCAACACACGACGCAACGAGTTGCCCATCGTCCGTCCGTACCCACCTTCAAAAGGCTCTGCATAAAATTTACCGTATGTATCTGTCGAAACCTCATCATCCCGGATGACCTGTTTCGGCATTTCGAATCGACCTAAACGTGTTGCCATGATTTCTCCTCCCAGAGCTGGGCATTAACCAACTCATATGGTGTTTTATTTATTCTTAAAAATTAAACGCGCCGACGCTTCGGCGGGCGACATCCATTATGCGGAATCGCGGTGGTATCCTTAATCATCGAAATCGAAAGCCCCGCTGACTGAATCGCCCGCACCGCCGACTCACGACCCGCACCCGGACCCTGAACCCGCACTTCCACTTCCGTCATCCCATGACTGATCGCCGTACGAGCCGCATCCTGTGCCACCGTCGTCGCAGCAAATGCTGTACTCTTCCGCGAACCCTTGAAATTACAACGACCTGCGCTACTCCACGCGATCACGTTTCCGCGCATATCTGTAATCGAAACCATCGTGTTATTAAACGTCGTCTTCACAAACGCAATACCCACCGGCACATTCTTTGAGCCCTTCTTCCGCTTAATCGGCTCCACCACATCATCCGCCAACAAATCCGCCGCCGTAGGCAACCGCGATTTCTTCTCTT
>CENU01081394.1_pt1 | contig 14656 bp, 11 predicted proteins | sample 361331 | NCBI WGS metagenome assembly CENU01 (sample SAMEA2619766, study PRJEB7988) | marine metagenome | isolation source: saline water (ENVO:00002010), including
CATCGCAAACTTACAACAATTTGCTAACTCAACAATAAGACCAGTTTTTCATTATGTAAGTGGTAACAGCTTTACTGGTGATTTACAGTTAGATGAAATATATGTTGGTGATGGTCTAACTGGTAATATTGCAAACTTTACTTTTGAACAAGTACAAGTCGGTTTAAATGAGGGTACTGGCACACTTGGCTGGCAAACAAGTACGGGTAATACCAATACTTATTCGGATGTTACATTTACAGATATGGCTAACACATCCACATTTACGCATGGTAGATGGAATATGTTGGTGGATCGTAATACACCTTCAAATAATACAGGTGTTGGATTTGATGGAACTGGTGAAGGTAACTCCATTGTTATCCCTCCTGGAGGCCCTCCGGTAGAAATTCAAGAGATTTATGTTTACGCTGAAACAAGTACCGTGGGTCACCCTAGTGCGAACTTTTGGTTCAGAGGACCTTTTATACAATTAGGGGCTAAACCATCATTTAGATATAAGGTCGCACGTTTTGGTGATACGATAGGCACACTAAGAGTTTATTTTGATGTAACAAGTAACGCACTCGGTGGCGGTGAAAATGTATCAACTAGAATTGTTGATTGTTTACAAGACGAAACATTAACAGATTTAGGTCCTATTGATGGTTTAGTTTTACTTACATCAAATGCAACAGGTAATGTAATATCATTTGACTCAGATGGTCCTGGTTTAGATTCTGGTGGTGGAGTAATTAGAATAAAACCATTTAGATCATTAGGTAGATTCAGAATCAACAATGGCGGCACAGGTTATCAGCCAGCAGATGAGATTATATTTACAAATACTGGTACAGGATTCGGTTCTGCAGCTGCTGTAAAATCAGTAGCAGCTAATGGTGCTATTACTGAAATAGAGTTTCAACCATCTAGGATTGCTGGTAATGGAAATGTAACATCAGTTTTAAATGAAGTTGTTGGGGTAGGCACATCATTTAACACAGAACTCACCGTTGGTGATGAGATTATAATCAACAATGAATCAAGATATGTAAATGTTGTAACAAATGCAACACACATCACTACAAATACAAATTTTGACAATGACACATCAGTTATTAGAAAAATTGGTGCATATAGAAGGCATATAATTGGCGGTCAAAACTACACAGAAAATGTATTCCCAACTTTAGGTGTTCATTCGTATAGTGGTGGAGGTTCAGGTGCGAACATTGAAATTTCAGCGGCTATGGCAGATCAAGAACAAATATCTGCAACATCAAATGGTGTAACAGGTGTAGTAGAACAAATTAGAATTACAGAGCCTGGTTTAGGTTATCAAGCTGTACCAACCATAGACCTCACAACAAAGGGTGATGGTTTAGCTACTGCCGAAGCACAAATACAAACTGCTCTAAGATCTTTTCCAGGCAGATGGACTTCTTCAAAGGGTATTATCTCTGCATCTGAAAGAAAACTACAAGGTTTAGACTATTATCAAGATTACATATATGTAACAAATGTACCAGTAGAATTTTCAAAATACAAATCCATATTAAAGGGTTTGGTGCATCCAGCTGGGTATAAGAACTACGCAGAGTTTGATGTAACTAAAGTTGTTGATGCTCAAATAGTAACCTCTCAAAATATATCTAATACTTTGGCCGGTACTGTAAATGTAACATCAAATTCTGTTTATGTAACTGGCTCAAATACCAGATTTGTTACCGTAACAAATACGTCTGGCAATTTAGTAAATACAGGAACTAAAGTTGTAGTAAATAATGAAATCAGAACAATAAGCACGGTTATTTCAAATACAAATGTGGAAGTAACAGTTGCATTTACTTCAAATGCTACTTCACAATCCATTATAATTCTCGTATAAATAGGAAATTATGGCAACAAAATACACATCAAAACTACAGGCTCTTAAAAGTGCTGAACAATATATTGCTGGTCTCGATGGTGATGCACGAGATATACAGTATATTTTTATTGGCAAAACTGATGCTTATAATGATACTGATACGCCAAATGATATAGCAGAGTCTATTGATGTAAACAATAGGGCTTTTAGAGATATCATAGCCGCTAAAAGAATAAATGCGGGGGATGTTAATTTAGTAATTCCAAGGGTGAACTGGACTGCTAATATGATTTACAGGCAGTTTGACCCCCAGCAACTTTCTAGTGAATTGATTACAAGTAATACAAGTCAAAACTTAGAACCAATGTATGTGATGACGAGTGATAGAAATGTTTATAAATGTTTATCAAACAACGCTGGAGCTGTATCAATAACTGAACCCACAGGTGATTATACAACAACAAGTGGTGTTATATCAAATGATGTGGATACTGGAGATGGATATATTTGGAAATATATGTACAATGTTCGGGCAGCAAATAAATTTTTGAATACTTCATATATGCCAGTACCAACAAGAAACAATGATTCAACTGAAACAGACACGGTTTTTAATTTGAACAATGATGGTGTTGTTGAGGGTGAATTAACTACAATTGTTGTAGTAGATGGTGGTTCTAATTACAGAAACTTTACAAATGTAAGAGTTGAATCATTTGAAACTGGTAACACAACATTTACTGTAAATAGTGCGTTTTTATCAACAGGCATGAGTAATATTACTGTTGATGATATAGCATCCCAAAATATGAGTATAACGGGCACAGGCATTGCAGCTGATACAGTTATTTCTAGTATTGATGATATTAATAATAAAATAACCATAAGTAAACCAGCGTCTTCAAATGGCGGTGGGGTAGATGTAGCAAATAATTTAAGTATAACAACAAGGGTTTTTGTTGATGGTGATGGCTCAGGTGCTTTAGCAAATGCAACAGTATCTAATGGTGTTGTTACAAAAATATCAGTAGACACTATTGGCACTGGTTATGAAAAATGTAATGCTTTAGTTTTTGGCACAGGCACAGGGGTTGATTCAAGAGTTATTATAGCGCCAAAGTTTGGTCATGCTTTTAATTTAGCAAAAGATTTAGTTGCAAATAGTGTTATGGCAACTGCAAAGTTAGGTCTAATTGATTCAACTGAAAATGGTTTGATTGCAACTGGTGTAGAATTTAGACAAGTAGGGCTTTTTAGAAACCCATATAAATATGGGCAAAATACAGCTGTAACAAACTCTACAGCAAATGATTTAATTTCACAAGTTACAACATTACAATTATCATCTGGTGTAAATTACATTGATGGTGAAAAAGTTTTTCAAGGGTCGTCTTCTAATGTAAACTTTGCTCAAGCTGTTGTGCATAGAACGAAAACAGCAACTGAGATAGAGGTTACCGGTGTGGATGGTGCTTTTAGGTCTGGTGTTATTTTAGAAGGTACTGTATCTGGTGCATCAAGAATTATTACTAATATAACCACACCAGAATTTGAACCAGATGCAGCTGATATATTATATGTTGAAAATGTAGATCCAGTAACAAGAGTAGATGGACAAGCAGAAGATATAAGACTTGTTTTACAATTTTAAGGGTAAAGAATGGCACTTAATTTTAACACAACACCGTACTATGATGATTTTGATGAAGATAAGAATTTTCATAGAATACTGTTTAGACCAGGTAGAGCAGTACAAGCTCGTGAATTAACACAAACACAAACTGTATTACAAGACCAAATCACAAAGTTTGGTAATCATCTATTTAAAGATGGTTCAAGAGTTACTGGTGCTGAAGTTTTTGGTATTGGCGAAGGTAAAATAGACAAGTTAAGTATAAATTTACAGCCATCTATTAATCATATAAATTTAGCACCAATACTACCAGAGGGTGGCGTTCTTGAACAAGTCGGATCTGCGGTAAACGTATCGAGTTTCATTAATAGTTTTATAACGGTGCCAATCACAGGTGTAGGTAATGCTAATGCTACACAGAATATAAATTTTTCTAATACAGTTGCAAATAATATTTTCTTTGTTCATCACGCTGATGCAGCTGCAAACGGTGACCCAGATACACTATATGTTTCACACGTTAAAACTGCAAACATATATCTTTCTAATGGCGCTTTAAATTTAGTTAGCTCTAATGGTCCTGGGGGCACAACTTTAGCAAATGTAAATGTTGATGCAAATGCAACTATGAATGTGTATTCTTCTTTTGACTTGAATACTGAAAATTTAATTGCACAAGTAACAGCAAATACAAACCCATATGGTGATGCAAAATTATTAGGTGTTACTGAAGGTGTTTTTTATACCAATGGTCTCTTTGTAAAAAATCAACAACAAATTGTTGCTGCTGACAAATATAATAAAACTGCAAATGTTTCAATAGGTTTTGAAGTAACAGAAAGTATTGTAAAATCTTCTGATGATGCCAGTTTGCTCGACCCGGCATTAGAGTCATCAAACTACTTAGCTATAGGCGCTGATCGGTATAAAGTTAATTTAACATTATCAAGAAAACAGTTAGACGATGCAACAAAATCCATACCAGAATTAACTTCTACAAAATACATTGAACTTGTGAGGTACAAGAATGGTAAGTTAGTTATAGATAAATCTACCACAAAATATTCAGATTTAGGTAGAACCCTTGCAAGAAGAACTTACGATGAATCTGGTGATTATATTGTAAGAGGTATGGAGCCAAGAGTTGGAAACTTAGGTAATTCAGCAACAGGAATTCTTACAGTTGAAAAAGGAAAAGCCTATGTAAAAGGTTATGAAATTGAAAACATAACTGATGAAAATATAAATTTACCAAAGGCCAGAGAAACAGAAACAGCCAATACATATAGTTTAGAACAGTCGTATGGTAATTTTATTTACATTAAAAATGCAAATAACACACTATTTACAAGTGATGCTGTGTTTCCAAGAGTGTCTTTACATTCATCAAACTTGGCAAATGGCGGCCCAAATTCCACCACACAGTCTTTTGCTCAAAATACAAAAATTGGTGAAGCTCATGTAAGAAATATTGAGTTCTTTCAAAATGAGACTGGGCTTAAAGGTGATAATGTATATAAACTATCTTTGTTTGATATTAGAAATACAAGTAATGCACCACTTGAGTTGACGAGAACAATTGTTGGTATAGGTATAAACAACTCAGCTAATGCTAATGCAAATGTTGACTCAACGTCTATTCAATCTTTTACAACCGTAGCACAATTAGCAAACAATACAAATAATATGTTTGTGATAAACTCCTCTCAAATTAGAGTTGGTGACATGGTTGAAGGTTTTAATGTTTCAAATAATGGGCCAACAACATCAGGTAATACAAGAGGCACTAGAATAGCTCATGTTGTAGCAGTAAGGGGTGCAAATATTGAAATAAGTTGCACAGTATTTTCTGGATCAACTACTGATTTAGGAGGTGGATTTGTAACAAATGATGTTCAAAAAACATACACGTTTAGTCGTGCTGTATTTTCTGATGCAAATGAAGATAGAGCTGTTTTTCCAACGTCATACAAATATGTGGCAAACACAGGAGCTCAAACATATTCTTATCAGATAAGAAAACTTTTCCCATCTGTAAGTTTTGCATCTGGAGTTGGAACAATACAATCTGGGTCTTCCAGAAAAACTTTTATAACAGCAGGCACATCCACATTAAGAGCTAAAAATTATCAAGTAACTGTTGTTACATCTGGTACTGCAACCAATCCAGTGGGCCATCAGATAGAGAACTTAAATTCAGTTACAGTAACGGGTGGTGCTACACCTGAAGCAGAAATTGATACAGGTGATTCTGGTTTTAGTGGAACAGCAAATGTTATAGCTACATTGTCGGTTGAAAATGCTCAGAATGATAGAAGATCTTTAACTTCAAGAAGAAAATTTAAGACTTACGATGTAGGTACACATACACAGAGATCAGGCACTAAACCAGAGAAAATATCACTAGGTGATCCTTATGTTGTAAACGTAGAGGCGATTTACATTGCAAGTGGTACTGATGCAGCTAATTCAGATAATGTCAATGTAAGAGATGCTTTTACTTTTGATACCGGTCAAAGAGAAAGTTTCTTTGATTATGGTACAATAAGATTAAGAGCTAACAACACCACATCCAACGGATATCCTGATACTGCAAAAATAAATGTGGGTAAAATGAATGTTGTATTTAATCACATTCAAGCAAATGGTAGTGGATTTATAGATACTGCTTCGTATAACCCAGTTATAAAATATGAGTCAATACCGCAATTTACTAAAAAAGATGGCACAATTATCTCTTTAAGAGATTCCGTAGATTTTAGACCATTTAGAAGCACAGAAGTATCATCAAATGTATATTCAAATACTAATATGGTATTTTCTAAACTTGAGATGCCAGATTCAGAAGATCCAACGGCGCTTATGAAGTTAGATTACTTCTTACCAAGAAACGATAAGTTAGTCTTAGGATATGATGGCAACTTTAGAGTCATTCAAGGTGAATCAGCTCTAAATGATCCTCCTGTGCCAACGGATGATCCTGATGCCATGACAATTGCTAAATTAGGATTAGAGGCTTATACGTCAACTGCAAGTAATGTAAGTTTAGAGGTTGTTAAAAATAAAAGATATACAATGAAAGACATAAGCGGTATTGATGACCGTTTAACAAGAGTTGAATATTATACTTCTTTAAATTTACTGGAAACTGAATTAGCATCACAAACTTTCTTATCCAATAACAATACAGAACTTTTAAGTAATGGTTTTGTTGTTGATCCATTTAGAGGTCATAGCATTGGTGATGTTGCTGAGCCAGATTATAAATGTGCTGTTGATTATGAAAATGGTGTATTAAGACCTAGATTCAAGGCAAATGGTACCACAGTTTCACAATCAACATCTTTTGCAGACTTACAAAACACTGGTAATAGATTAACATTACCATTTACTAGAGCAGTATTTACATCACAAGCAGTTGCTTCAGGTACTATAAATGTAAATCCATTCAAAGTAATGGGGTTTGTTGGTCATGTTCAACTAGAAACAGATGTTGCATCTTATGCTGATTTTGGTGCAAGGCCTTTTGTTGGCATTAACACAGAGGGTAACTCTGATAATTACGAGTATGGTGAAAATTTTGAAGGTTCAAGATGGAGTGAGTGGAATTTAGTAACTTATGATAGAAGTGATGCAAAAGTATTTACCTATTATGATACAACAAATCAAAAAGTAAAAACAACGACTTCAGCTGAAGAAGCTGGATATTTTAGTCAAAAAACTGAAACTGATAAAGTGTTTCATTATGCCGAGGCTCAAAATATTGATTTTCAAATATTTGGATACAAACCAAATACAGTAGTTCATGCTTTCATAGATAGCAGAAACGTATCTTCATTTTTAAATAGATGGAACGGGTCTGGTTACGATGATTCACCAACCATAGTTTCTGATGATAACGGATATGTAAAAGGTAGACTTAAATTACCAAATGTTGCTGAAACAAACGAACAGTTTTTTGCTGGTGAACATCAGATTATATTCTGTGATGCTATTATAAATCCAACATTTCATACCACATTAGCATCAACTAGATATTTTTCTGGAAAAGTTAGAGTGCCAGAGGTTGCACCACCACCGGTAGAAACACCACCCCAGGTGCCATCACAACCTCCTGTTTATGATTGTGATTTCTATTGGGATCAAGTTAATCAAGAAGCTAATTGTATAACACTTACAGGTAAAAATAATGACTTAATTAATAGAGAAGGTGTTTCTTCTTCAGTTGTAAATTCATGGGGGCCAGTTATATACTCAATATATCAGAGTGTTTTAGGAAGAAAACCCGATAAGGGTGGCTATGCTTTTTACCTAAAACAAATTGATAACAATGATTTAGGTGATATAAGAGGAAAATCTGGTGACCCGGCTGCAAGAGGTATTATAGAACAAATATTTAGAAACAGCGAAGAGTTTAATAATAGACAAAAAGGTATTTTTGTAGATCCACTCGCACAAACATTTACGGTGCCGGAGGGTTCTAATCCAAAAGGTATATTTGTACCAAGTATTTCAGCCTTTTTTGCTACTAAAGATAGTTCACTACCTGTTTCATGTCAAATTAGAAGAACTGTAAATGGTTATCCTAGTGCTGATGAAATTGTACCTTTTGCTATAGCATTTAAAAATCCCGCTGACGTTAATTTACCATCAACACCAAATACACCTGTAGCAACAAGGTTTGACTTTCAGAAACCAGTATTTTTAGAACCTGGTGAATATTCTATTGTTTTACTCACTAACTCTTCTGAATACACCGTATTCATTGCTACAGTTGGTCAAACAAGACTTGACAATGGTCAAGTTGTCTCTGGTCAACCATACACCGGCTCTTTGTTTAAATCACAAAATGCTAGGACATGGGAGCCAGATCAATTATCAGACTTATCCTTTATAATACATAAGTGTGCATTTAACACTGCTGGTAATTTTATTACAGATGTGGATGCTAAAATAAACAATTTACCTCCACAGTATGTTGATTATATGAAAGTATCCGCACCATATGAAACATATACAAAAGATACTTCCATATCATTCAGTTTAGCAACAACAGCAAATGGTGATTCTGGCTTGAGTGCAGGTAAACCAATCTACCCTGGATCAGATGTTTATTTTGAAACAAGACAACAATTTGTAGCTGATAATGAAGCTAATTTAAGAATCACAATGGCAACAACTGACTCTGACATTTCACCAGCATTTGATTTGGATAGATGTAGATTTATTTTTGCTGAAAACTTGATTGAAAGTTCTTCAAACACAACTGTTACAGATAACCCAGAAACCTTAAGTGAAGGTGGTGGTGCATTATCTAAGTATATTATAAAGAAAGTAAAATTAGCAGATGATTTTGATGCCACTCACTTGAGAGTAATTCTTTCTAAAAACTTACCAGAGGGATCATCTGTTGAAGTTTATTATAGAGTTCAATCAGCTGTTGACTCAACAGAATTTGAGAATCTACCATATACATTAATGACTCAATATACAGCAATTGTAACATCACAAAATTATAATGAGTATTATGATTGCGAGTATCGAGCAGATGATATAGTGTATACAAACGCTGATGCAACATATGATAACTTTAGGTATTTTCAAATTAAAGTTGTTTTTCATACAACTAATACTGCGAAAGCACCAACAGTTAAAAACTTTAGGGCAATAGCATTATCGTGAGTATTTTAAAAGTAAAGGACCATAAAAATCTTGTAAGAGACACAAGATCAAAAGCCATATTGAATACAGATTTATTAAAAATGAGAGAGGCTAAAAGGAGAAAACGACAAGATATAACACTAGAAACTTTAACTCAAGAGGTGAATACAATTAAAAATGAGTTTCAGGAAATTAAATCTTTACTGAAACAAATTGCAAAGAAGAGCTAACAAATGGCAATCGTAGATCATTTAAATTTAGCAAATACTTGGAATGATTGGTTAAATGTTACTTCAGAGTTAATTACTTTTAATAATAATTTTACTGATAGCGCAAATACTGGTAATGGTATTTTTGAAATATTTACTGATGCGGACTATCATAACCCCACTTTAAATATTGATGCTGATTTAACTGTAGCTGGTAACTTAAACTTAGGAACCCTCGGTGATTTTTCTGAGATGGTGTTACCAGGTAATGTTGTAGTAGAACCATCTGATACAGGTGGATCTGGATTTCACGTTACAACAGCAAATGTTTCAGGCACGGTGGCCTCTCGTTGGGCTATAATGGGTGATAGTTTAGTTTATACTTTTGATTTCTCTAATGAAGGTAATCCAAACCTATATGTAGAACCTGGTAGAACATATGCTTTTGATTTACAGAAATTAAATGGTCTTCATCCTTTTGTGATTAGAACAACAAATGAGGGTGCTAATGTTACTGATGGTGGTTCATTTTATAATGTAGGTTTAACTCATGTGGAAGTTTCAAGTAATAATCTTATTATTAGAACAGGCTATAATGCACAATTAAGAAATAGAGGTATATTATATTGGAAAGTACCAGCAAATACTCTTGGCACACAACTGTATTATCAATGCACCGCACACCCTGTGATGAATGGTACTATATACATAGAAAATACTAATGATGCGGCTTTTCCAGCTGCAAATGGTATTCTAGATGATGCAACGGCATTTACAATCGCATTAGGTGGTTCTGGTGTAGGTGGAACACTATAACAGGAGAAATTAGTGGCAATTATTAACCAACTTACAACTTCAAACACATTTCAAGAATGGTTAACTTCAACCACAGGCCTGATTGATTTCAATAATCAATTTGTTGAGGGTACAAATCTTACTGATGACCAATTCATAGTTAATAGTAATTTAAGGATTAATGGTCAGTTGTTAGTTACTGGTAATGTTAAATTAGATGAAGCCGGTTTTGATAATATGACAATCACGGGTAATCTAATTTTAAGTCAAGATGATACCGGCACATTTTTTAGTGTTGCAAATACATCTGGCGCTGCCACAACTAGATACGTCATTGATGCTGCTGGTTCTAGTGCGTACACTTTTGATACTCATCCTACGAGTAACCCAACTATTACATTAAAACCTGGTCATACATATGCCTTTGATACTCAAAAATTAAGTGGTTCCCATCCATTTGTAATAAGAACAGCTAATACAACACCGATAGAAGCCGATGGCAACACATATTATAATGTAGGATTAACATATGTTGAGACTGATGGTACTGATAGTATTTCCAGATTAATTGTCAAAACTGCTGGTGATGCACAGGGACAATCAGGTGGTGTCTTATATTGGAAAGTGCCAGCCAATACCGTGAATCAGACATTCTATTATCAATGTCAATCTCATCCTGGTGCTATGAATGGTATATTAAAAGTTGATAATACAACAACTGCTGTTTTTGCAGCTGCAAATAATGTGATATCAGAATCACTTGCTCTTGCAATAGCACTAGGATAAATAGTATAAATATGAAATAAAGGATAAAAGGAAAGATGCCTAATACATTTAAAAATTATATGCAAGCCAATGTATCAGCGAATCAAGTGGTTCATACTGTGGCTTCAGGTACACAAACAACTGTGATTGGTTTCACCATGTCAAATGTTACTCAAACAGCTCAAACTGGAAATGTATCAGTTGTAAGCACAGGTGATACTAATAGTTATTCAGTTGTTCATAATGCGAGTATACCATCCGGTGGTACTTTGGTGCCAATTGGTGGTAATCAAAAACTTGTATTAGAAGCTGGAGATTCTATAACAGCTAAATGTTCTGGTAATACAGACATAATCATGTCGGTTCTGGAGATCACTTAATGTACATTGGAAGAACACCGGAGACAGAGTTATCTAAAAGATTTACTCAACAATATAGTGGGGATGATTCTACTCAGTCTTTTACTTTACCAAGTCCAGTTGACAATGCAGCTGATTTAGACGTATATGTAAACAATGTTCATCAAGACCCATTTTCATCTTATACAGTAACGTCAGCAAATAGTGGATTAAATTTTGCTGATGCTCCACAAACAGGGACAAATAATATTCTAGTTGTTGTGAGAGATAAGCAAAAAGTTGCTGGTGTAATTGTTGATGGTTTAAGTGTTGGTGAATCTCAATTACAGTCCACCACAGCTACAGCTGGCCAATATGGTGGCACAGCAAATCTTGTAGTTCATACAATAAATGTAACTGGTAAAGGTAGAGTGAATAATGTAGCAAACATAGCCGTGAAAGATTTAGACTTTTCAGGATTACCTACTGGTGGTGGGTCAGTTGCAACTGGTAGATTATATAAAGAAGCAAATAATTTAATTTTTATTAAAACATAGGAGTAAAAAATAATGTCTCATTTTGCTGAAGTAATAAATGGTAAAGTTGTTCGTGTAATAGTTGCAGAACAAAATTTTATTGATAGTGGTGCTGTGGGTGCCTCAAGTAATTGGATACAAACCTCTTACAATACAAGAGGTGGTGTACACTATGGCACAGCAGCTAATGGCTCATATGTGCCCGATGGTGGTACTGCATTAAGAGGTAATTATGCTGGTATAGGTTATGAGTATAATACTACCCATGATGTTTTTGTTTCACCAAAACCAGAAAATTGTGAAAGTTGGACAATTAACACATCTAATTGGGTGTATGAATCTCCACTTGGTCCAATGCCAACTGATGCAAATACAGAACTTGGCCAATATTATGAGTGGGATGAAAGTGCTTATCAAGCAAATAATCAAACGGGCTGGGTATTGCATACACCAGCTGAATAATAAAAGGTAAAGTATGGCCCTCACTAAAGTAACCGGTGCTATAATTGCACCTTTCTCTATTGAAGCTAATAATTTAGCGAATGGTGTTATTGGTGGTGTCTCTATCAGATCAAGAAACCACAGACAGAGCAAACACAATTAGTGAACGAGCAGCCACATCAAAAAGGTCTGAAAGAAATAGATTACTTGCAGAAACGGATTGGACACAAGTTTCTGATTCACCTTTGTCATCTGATAAAAAGACAGAGTGGGTTAATTATAGAACAGCATTAAGAGATTTACCTACGGTATCGGGTTGGCCAAATGTTGATATGCCAAATACCTCTGTTTATATTACATAAATAAATAGATTATATAAGGAAGAAAAATGTCATACATAGGAAACAGAGCAAAAACAGCCAACTTTTTAGTTGACCAATTTGATGGAGATAACTCAACCACAGAGTTTAACTTAACAGTAGCTCCAGGATCGCAAGTTTCAACATTAGTTTTTATTGATGGTGTAAGACAATCGGTTGAGTCATACTCATTAGATTTAAATAAAATAACATTTGATTCAGCTCCACAATCTGGTACCAAAAATATTGAAGTAATACATATGTCCGTAGGATTTACTGTGGCAACGCCATCAGATTTATCTGTGGGCACAGCTAAAATAGTTGATAGATCTGTAACATCTGCTAAACTCGCAAATACAGCTGTAAGTGCTGGCTCATATGGTGATGAGGGTAATATACCAATTATTACAGTAGACCAACAAGGTAGGGTCAGTAATGTTCAAAACGTATCAGTAAACATACCAGAAGCAGGTATTAATCCACTATTATTTACAGGAACATAAAATGCCAACAGTATATAAAGTATTAGGACAACATAATTCAACAGCAAATGTGATTGCAGATGTGTATACAGTACCAGCATCTAATTCTGCTGTACTATCATCAATCACAGTTTGTAATCAAACTGCCGTAAACGCATCATACTCAATTGCAATTGCACCAGATGGTGAAGCTGCAAATGATAAACACTTCATTGTAAGGGGTGGTGTTGTACCACAGGCAGATGCAATTGGAATTGTTTTAGGACTCACTATGGATGCGACTGACGTTGTAAGATGTAATACTAATACTTCAAACGTATCATTTAGTGTATTTGGTTCAGAAGTTACATCATAATTTAATATGGGTATATTTCGTGTTACCAAAAAAACAATTGGTAGACCAGAAGGATACAAGTATCCTGTAGGTTTATCTTTTGGTGTTACTGGTACAACTGAGGGTGTTCCACAAGCTAATGTAGCTACAAATACAACTGGAGGTACTCAAACAGTTGTTGATAATGAAACAATACATACATTCACAGACTCAGATGCCTTTGTTTGGTCATCATCACAACCAGGATTCATCGACTATGTTGTTGTAGGCGGTGGGGGCGGTGGCGGTGGTAATAACGGAGGTGGTGGCGGTGCAGGTGGTGTTCTCATGCGAGAAAGATATCACCTCGATGCAGGATCAAATTGTCAAATTACAATAGGTGCAGGTGGTACAGGAGGTACAGGTCCAGGGCCTGGAACAACAAGTGGTGGTAATACTACTTTAGAATTACCCACAATGAATGTTACCGCTGGAGGTGGTGGCACAGGAGGTTTTTATAATGCCGTGCCTGGTGGTAAAGGACATAACGATGGAGGTTCGGGTGGTGGAGGTGGACAAGCAACAGGTTTAAGTGGGTTCTCGGCTAACGTATCTGGAGAAAATAGAATTTGGACATCAAACGGTTCATTTTCAGGTGCAAATGGGTCTTTAGCAGTAAATCCTGGATATCACGGTGCAGGTGGCGGAGCTGGAAATAATGCCTTCGGTGGCACAGGTGGCGCCGGTCTAAGTGTGCCTTTCTTAAATAAAATACAATTATCAGGGGCAGATGGCACTTCAAATAACTATACATTCGGTGGCGGTGGCGGTGCAGGTTGGTGGACAAGTCCGAAAGGCGGTGCATCTGGTGGTGCAGGCGGCGGTGGAGGTGGTGGTTCATCCCCAACCCACTCTACAGGCCTGCCTGGTGGTGCTGGCTTTAATTCAGGAAGTCCAGGCACAACACCTGCTGTAGGTGGTGCAGGCGGCGTAAATTCCGGTGGAGGCGGAGGTGGCGGCGGTTATGGTAAGAATGGTGCTCCTGGAGTTTGGGGTGGTGCAGGTGGTTCAGGTTGCGTAATCATAAGATATGATACAGAGCAAATAAATGTTCAAACAGAACAAGCAAATGCAGCCACACTTACAACTGGTGGCACACAAATAACTCAAAACGGATATGCAATTCACTCGTTTACATCAGGTTCTGGTACATTTTCAACACGACTTGCAAATTTAGAGGTAGAAATTTTAGCTATTGCAGGTGGTGGAGGTGGC
>CENU01194295.1_pt1 | contig 14646 bp, 14 predicted proteins | sample 361331 | NCBI WGS metagenome assembly CENU01 (sample SAMEA2619766, study PRJEB7988) | marine metagenome | isolation source: saline water (ENVO:00002010), including
AGGTGGATGCGACGGAGGATCTTCGGGAGGAGTTGTTGTTGCATGTACCGGCTTTTGCGGTTTGTTCGCAGGAGTGCTTGGGTATGTGCGCGCAGTGCGGGGTGAATTTGAACCGTGGCGCTTGCAGTTGTGAAGAGGATGCGGGGCCGAGCGCGTGGTCGGTGTTGGATTCGTTGGATTTATAGTTTGTGAAGGAGATTGATCATGGCAGTTCCAAAGAGAAAAACATCTAAAAGTAAGTCGTCCAGTCGGAAGGCTCAGAATATGAAGAAGCCGATCGCTCGTGCTTCTACTTCTCAATCGGGAGCCCCGGCGTTGCCACATCGTGTTTGTCCGAGTACAGGCACTTATAAGGGTCGACAAGTTATTTCGGTTGAAGTGTCGGAATAGTTTGTATGCGCATTTCTGTGGATGCGATGGGGGGCGATGACGCGCCGCGTGCGATTGTGGCGGGTGCGTTGCTGGCGGCGCGTGAGCTGGAGGGGTTGGAGCGACTGATTCTGGTGGGGAACCGTGAGGCGATTGAGCGGGAGTTGGCTGATTCGAAGCAAGCGGTTCCGGCGTGTATTGAGATTGAGCATGCGTCGGAGATAGTGGGGATGGGAGAGGCTCCGGCGACGGCTATCCGGCGTAAAAAAGACTCTTCGATTGCTCGGTCGATTGATCTGGTGAAAGAGGGGCGTGCGGATGCGGTTTTTTCGGCGGGTAATACGGGAGCGGCTGTAGCGGCGGCTACGTTGAAATTACGGACCCTGAAGGGCGTTTCGCGTCCGGCGATTGCAACGGTTATTCCGACATCTCAAAAGCCGTATGTGTTGTTGGATGCGGGGGCGAATCCGGATAGTACCCCGGAGATGCTGCAGCAGTATGCGGTGATGGGCAGTATCTATTCGAGCGAAATTTTGGGCGTGGCTTCGCCTCAAGTCGGGTTGTTGAGTATCGGCGAGGAGGAGGCGAAGGGCAACGATACGACGAAGAAGAGTTTTGCGCTGTTAGAGCAGGCGCAGTTGCATTTTGTGGGGAATGTGGAGAGTCGGGATCTGTTTACGGGCCAGGTGGATGTGGCGGTGTGTGATGGGTTTGTGGGGAATGTGGTGTTGAAGACAACGGAGGCGGTGGCGAGTATGATTTCGTCGTGGCTGAAGGAGTTGTTTCGCAAGACGCCGTTGCGGGTGTTGGGGTATTTGTTGTCGCGCGGGGTGTTTAAAGAGGTGAGAAGGAAGACCGATCCGTCTTGTCATGGGGGAGCTCCGTTGTTGGGGGCGAATGGGGTGGTGGTGATTGGGCATGGTTCGTCTAATCAGGAGGCAGCGTTTAATGGCATTCGGGTGGCGATGGAGGCGGTAAGCCATGAGGTGAATCATTTGATCGAGGATGCGTTGGAACGGATTGCGGCGGTGAATGAGTAGCGAATGAGTGTGGGGCGTACAGTTTCAATTGTGGGGACGGGTTCGTATGTGCCGGAGCGGGTGGTGACGAATGATGATCTGGCGGCATTGGTTGATACGTCGGATGAGTGGATCTATAGCCGGACGGGGATGAAGGAACGGCGGATTTGCGCGGAGGATCAGGCGACATCGGATTTGGGTGCGGCGGCGGCGCGGGCGGCATTGGCGAATGCGGGTGTGGCAGCGGCGGAGATTGATTTGTTGATTGTGGCGACGTTGTCGCCGGATATGTTTTTCCCGAGTACCGCTTGTTTTGTGCAGGATCAGATCGGGGCAGTGAATGCGTTTTGTTATGATTTGGGGGCGGCGTGTTCGGGGTTTTTATATGCGATAGAGAATGCGCGGGCGCAGATTGCGTGCGGAGCGGTGGAGACGGCGCTGGTGGTGGGGGCGGAGAAGATGAGCGCGTTTCTGGATTGGGACGATCGGTCGACTTGTATTTTGTTTGGAGATGGAGCGGGTGCGGCGGTGATGCGGGCGAGTGATTCGGGGCGGGGGGTGATGCCGGCGGTGATGGGGTCGGATGGTTCGTTGGCGGATTTGTTGTGGACGCCGGGGGGCGGGAGTCGGAATCCGATCTCTCATGAGATGGTGGATCGGAAGGAGCATTTTATTCGGATGCAGGGACGAGATGTGTTTAAGCATGCGGTCACGCGGATGGGCGATGCGGTGATGGCGGCGTTGGAGCAGAATGATGTGGCGGTCGATGAGGTGTCTTGTTTTATTCCGCATCAGGCGAATATTCGGATTATTGATGCGATTGCGAAGCGGTTGGGAGTGGAGGATCGGATGTTTTCCAATGTGGAGAAATATGCGAATACGTCTTCGGCGGCGCTGGCGATTGCGTTGGATGAGGCGGCGCGTGAGGGGGTTCTGAAGGCGGGAGATTTGGCGGTGCTGACGGTGTTTGGCAGTGGCTTTACATGGGGAGCGAATGTGTTGGAGTGGGGAGGGTAGCATGCGGGCGATAGTTTTTCCGGGACAGGGTTCTCAGGTGGTGGGCATGGGACAGGATTTGGCGAGTGCGTTGCCGGTTTGCGGTGAGTTGTTCGAGCGGGCGAATGAGGTGGTGGGATACGATTTGCGGGCGGTCTGTTTTGAGGGGCCGCAGGAGGAGTTGAATCTTTCGCACCATGCGCAGTTGGGAATTTTTGTGGCGAGTGTGGCGGCGTTTCGGGCGATGGAGGCGCGAGGATTGCGGGGGGCGATCGATGTGTTGGCTGGCCATAGTTTGGGGGAGTGGACGGCGCTGCATGTGGCGGGTGCGGTTGGATTTGAGGATACGGTGCGAATTTTGCAGGCGCGGGGGGCATTTATGCAGGCGGCCTGTGAGCAGATGCCGGGGGCGATGCTGGCGGTGATGAATCTGTCGGGGGAGGAGCTGGTGAGGATTGCGGAGCAGGCGGGGTGTTATGTGGCGAATTTTAATTCGCTTTCGCAGACGGTTCTTTCGGGTTCTGCGGAGGCGATTGAGCGGGCGGAGACGCTGGCGTCAGAGGCGGGGGCAAAGCGGGTGGTTCGGTTGCCGGTGGCGGGGGCGTTTCATTCGCCTTTGATGGCGGCGGCGGGGGAGCAGATGGCGGATTTTCTGGCGTCGGTGGAGTGGGGCGAGCTTTCGGTTCCGGTGCTTTCGAATGTGACGGGTGAAGTGCATGTTGCAGCGGAGTTGAAGGATCGGATGGTGGAGCAGATTACTTCTTCGGTTCGCTGGGTGGCGTGTGTGCAGGCGTTGGCTGCGGCGGGCGTGTTGGAGGTGGTGGAGTGTGGACCGGGGCGGGTTTTGGCGGGGCTGATAAAGCGTATTGACAAGAATCTGGCAGTTCGTAACATCGGTTCATTAGTGGATTTGAGTGAGTGAGGTGATTGAGGTGTTTGAATTAGACGGTAAATGTGCGGTGGTAACGGGGGCGGCTCGTGGGTTGGGCCAGGCGATTGCGGTGAAGCTGGCGGCGGCGGGCGCGGATGTGGCGTTGTGTGATTTGCAGGCAGCGTGGCTGGAGGATTCGGCGGCGCAGGTGCGGGCGCTGGGTCGACGGGCTGAGGTGTATGGGGTGAATGTGGCAGATGGGGAGAGTGTGGCGGCTGGGGTGAAGGCGATTGAGTCGGATTTTGGTGCGATTGATGTGTTGGTGAATAATGCGGGGATCACCAAGGATGGGCTGCTGATGCGGATGAGCGAGGCGGATTGGGATGCGGTGTTGGATGTGAATTTGAAGGGAACGTTCCTCTGCACGAAGGCGGTGATGCGGGGTATGATGAAGCAGCGGGCGGGTTCGATTGTGAATATTGCTTCGGTCATTGGATTGATGGGAAATGCGGGGCAGGCGAATTATGCGGCTTCGAAGGGGGGCGTGATTTCGTTTAGCAAGTCGGTGGCAAAAGAGGTGGCTTCGCGAAATGTGCGTTGCAATGCAGTGGCTCCTGGCTTCATCCGGACGGCGATGACGGATGCGTTGGAGGAGGATGTGCAGGCGAAGATGAAGGAGTTGATTCCGTTGGCGCGGTTTGGTGAGCCGGCGGATGTGGCGCATGTGGTTCTGTTTTTGGCGAGTGATGCTTCGGCGTATGTTACTGGACAAGCACTCTCGACATGTGGCGGAATGGTTATGTAATATGCGGATGTTTTAATACTAAAGGAGACAAGAAATGGCACTCGAAGATAAGGTTAAGGATATTATTGTTGAACAGTTGGGCGTGGAGGCGGATCAGGTGAAGACAGAGGCTTCGTTTATTGAAGATCTCGGAGCTGACTCGTTGGATACGGTTGAGCTGGTGATGGCTTTTGAGGAAGAGTTCGGAGCGGAAATTCCGGATGAGGACGCAGAGAAGTTGACTTCGGTTGGCGGTGTTGTGAGCTACTTGAAAGAGAAGGGTTTCGAATAATTTTTTCTCTTTCCAAAAAGGGGCCGGATCGTCTGTGGGTGAGCAGGTGTCCGGCTGTTTTTATTTTGGCAGGCGGTAGGCGAGGAGATGGATATGCGTGGACGTGAGGTAGTGGTTACGGGTATGGGTGTGGTGTCGCCGATTGCCAGTGAGCTGAATCTCTTTTGGGAGGGGATTTTGGCGGGGCGCTCGGGGATTGCTCGGGTGGAGAGTATGGAGGATATTGATCAGTATCCGGTTCAGATTGCGGGTGAGGTGCGGGATTTAGAGGTGGAGAAATATGTGGAGGCGAAGGAGGCGCGTAAGATGGATCCGTATACGGTCTATGGAATGGCGGCGGCTTCGATGGCTGTAGACGATGCGGGGTTGCATGAGGGGTCGTTTGATCCGGAGCGGACTGGGGTGTTGGTGAGCTCGGGTATTGGGGGCATGCAGTATTTGCAGCGGCAGCATAAGCGAGCATTGGAGGGGGGACCCAAGCGGGTTTCGCCGCAATTGATTCCGCAGATGATAACGAACATTTTATCGGGGTATATTTCGATCAAGTATGGGTTTAAGGGGCCGAATTTTTGTATCACGAGTGCGTGTGCTTCGGGGACGCATTCGATTGGTGAGGCGGCGCGGATGATTACCTATGGCGATGCAGATGTGATGTTGGCCGGGGGGTCGGAGGCTTCGATTGAGTTGTTGGGGGTGGCTGGTTTTGCGGCATTGCGGGCTACGAGTCGGCGGAATGATGATCCGGAAGGGGCATCGCGTCCGTTTGATAAGGATCGGGATGGGTTTGTGATGTCGGAGGGGGCGGGGGTGTTGGTGCTGGAGAGTCGTGAACATGCTGAGGCGCGGGGGGCAACAATTTACTGCTCGGTAGCGGGATATGGCCGGACGGGTGATGCGTTTCATATTACGGCACCGGATGAGTCGGCTGAGCAGTCGGCTCGGGGTATGGCGTTGGCGGTTGAGGATGCGGGATTACGGCCGGAAGATATTGATTACATCAATGCTCATGGAACCTCGACTCCCTATAATGATAAGGGGGAGACGAAGGCCATTAAGCGGGTGTTTGGTGAGCGTGCGTATGATGTGGCAGTCAGTTCGAGTAAGTCGATGACGGGGCATATGTTGGGCGCAACGGGTGCTGTGGAGTCGATTGTGTGTGCGTTGGCGATTCGGGATGGGGTGGTGCCTCCGACGATTAATTATACGACGCCGGATCCAGACTGTGATTTGGATTATGTTCCAAATGAGAAGCGGTCGATGGAGGTGCGGGCAGCGCTGAATAATTCTCTGGGTTTCGGGGGGCATAACACGACGTTGTGCTTCACGAAGACGGTGTGATGAATGGTGATGGCTGAGGGCGGTGGGTGATGCTGGGGGTGGCGGAACTACTGTTGCTGGGTCTGTTGGCGGAGTTGATTTTTCGTCGGTTGCGGCTGCCAGGCTTGATTGGGTTATTGTTGGTTGGGCTGGCGGTGGGACCTCATGCATTGGGTTGGGTTTCGCCGGGGTTTCTGGCGGCTTCAGATGAGCTGAGAATGCTGGCGTTGGTGGTGATTTTGTTGCGGGCGGGCTTGCAGATTGATCGTCGGTCTTTGAACTCGTTGGGGCGTCCGGCGTTTTTGCTTTCGTTTTTTCCGGGTGTGTGTGAGGGGGTGGCGATTTTTTTTCTGGCTCCGCTGTGGACACCGTTGAGTTCGTTAGAGGCGGGATTGTTAGGTTTTGTTTTGGCGGCGGTTTCACCAGCGGTGGTGGTGCCGATGATGATTGATCTGCAGGAGCGGGGGCTGGGTGTTAAGAAGGGGATTCCAACGATGGTGCTGGCGGCCAGTTCGGTGGATGATGTGGTGGCAGTGGTTATTTTTTCGGTGTTGTTGGGAGTGTATGTGGAGGGCGGGGATGTGGTATCTCGGTTGATGGTTGAGTTGCCCTTTTCTTTGGTGAGTGGGGTGGCAGTGGGTGTGGGGTTGGGGGTGGTGTTGGTGCTGCTGTTTGATCGGTTTAACCCGCGTGCCACGAAGCGGTTGATTGGAGTATTGGCGGTTTCGATTGTATTGATTCAGGTGGAGCGCTGGCTGGTGAGTATGAATATCTGGTTTTCGGCTCTGTTGGCGATTGTGACAGCTGGTATTGTGATGCTGGAGCGGCGGGAGGCGATGGCGCATGAGTTGTCTGAGAAGCTGGGTAAAGTATGGATATTTGCGTCGGTGCTGTTGTTCATTCTGATTGGGGCGCAGGTAGACATTGGTCTGGCCTGGGAGGCGGGTGGTGTGGCGGTAGGGTTGGTGTTGTGCGGCTTGTTGGTGCGGAGTGCGGCGGTGCTTGTGTCGGTGATGGGAACATCGTTGACGGTTCGGGAGCGTTTTTTTGTGATGGTTTCGTTCTGGCCGAAAGCAACGGTTCAGGCGGCGATTGGAGCGGTTCCGTTGGCGGTGATGCTGGAGCGGGGTTGGGATACGACGGCGGGAGAGTGGATTTTGGCGGTGGCGGTGGTAGCTATTTTGATTACGGCTCCGGCGGGGGCTTTGGCTATTCGATGGAGTGCACATCGCTGGTTACACTCTTCGCGATAAGGTTTTCGTTAATAAGCCTTGAATTTCGAATTAGCAGAGAAGATTATTGGTACTCTTAACTGGTCTAGTTCTGCGTGCCAATGGAGTGATAAAGCAGGGTGAGATTTTCAGTGATAGGAGTGATTTTAAGATGGGTTTAAGAAGTTTAGTTCTAGGATTTTCTATTGCATTGATAGGGATGCATGGTTGGGTGCCAGTTGCTGTGGGACAGGATGTGAGCACGGCGGGTATTACAGATCTTTTTGCTCAAGCGAATCTGGCATTGCAACGGGGGGATTATCAGGCGGCGATTCCTGCGTTGGAAGAAGTGGTGAAACGTACGGCAGGCATTGAACATGTTGAGGGAAAGCAGACGTGTCAGACGTGTCGTTTCCAGTTGGCGCGGGCTTATTACCAAGTGGGTTCTACGGCGGCTGGGCTTGAGGTGATTGAAGCTTATTTGGAGAGTGAACCGCGAAATAAAGAGGCGTTGATGCTGCGGATGCAGGCGCAGGGGTACTTTGAGACAGAGGAGTGGGAGAAGGTTCAGACGGCGGCGGAGCGCTTGTTGGGTTTGGTGAAGTTGACGAGTGAAGATACGTATAACGGTAATTTGCTGCTGGGTCAGGCGTTGTTTCGTTTAGAGCGTTGGTCGGAGTGTTTGGACCCATTGGGTGTTGCTGCGAAGAGTGCTACTGATGAACGGACGCGGAATTTGTGTAATATTATGTCGGTTCGTGCGTTGGTAGAGGCTGAGAATTGGTCGCGATTGTTTGGATTGGTTCCGCAGTTATACCGTACCGATGCGAAATATGATATCACGTTGAATCTGACGTTGATGCGGGCGGGAAAAGCGCGGTATGAGGCGGAGGATTATCTGAATGCGTTGCTTTTGTATCGAATGGTTCTGCCGCGAAATTCATTGCTAGACTTTACGGATAAGAAAATCGCAGGGCTTCAGCAAAAGTTGGATGCGGACAAGCGGGTGGGTATACAGTCGTCTGCTGTAGCCACGCGACAGGCTGAAATTGATGGGTTGGTTGAGTCGAAATCGGTGTTGGTTGATTTGCCGGCGTATGAGGATGAGGTGACGTTTCGTATCGGTCAGATTTATGCAGAGATCAAACGCTATTGGGAGGGGTTTGTTCTCTTTGATAAGTTGTATCGGCAAGATCGGAGTAGTGAGATCGGGGAAGCGGCGATGTTGCAGTCGGTGCTGGTTTTATATGATGTGAAAGAAATAGCGCGGGCGGAAGAGCGGATTGTTACCTACCTGAATGAGCAACCCGATGGGCAATATGCGCGGACCTTGCTTTCGCTGAAGATGCGAGATAATTTGGTGAAGCAGGAATTTGGCGATGTGGTGGGCATGAAAAGCAATATGGATATGATTCCTGAATCATCCGATCTGGATGAAAATGCTTTGCAGGCGGATCTACATTATATGATGGCATTCGGTCTGTTTCAGAATCGAGATTATGCGGATGCAGAGGCTGAGTTTAGTGCGATTTTAAGTGGGTTTGAGAATAGTATTCATTTTAACGATGCGCGTTACTATCGGGGGATGACGCGGATGTTACAGGCCAAGTATGCGGAAGCGCTCAGCGATTTTGAGGGCTATCGGGAGCTGAATAGTAGTGGTGAGCATGCGGCGGCAGCTCTTTTCCGGATGGGTGTCTGCCGATTTGGTTTAGAGGAGATTGATGCAGCAGAAGCGTTTTTCTCTGAGTTTATTGCGACCTATCCCGAGGACATCCTTGTCTCGGAAGCGTATAGCATGCGTGGGGATATCGAGGCTTCGAAGCAGAGCACGGTTGAGGATCCGAATCCATTGGATCGAGCGGTAGCGGATTATCGCAAGGGCATCAACACGGCAACGGCTCCACTGCAATCATCTTATGCCGCTTTTCAAGCGGCTAAAGTGTATAAGCTTGAGGGACGCTGGGAAGATATCATTGAGCTGATGAACTATTATCTGGATCGCTGGGAGGAGCTGGCGAACATTTCAGAGGCAACGTTCTGGTTGGGACAGGCGCAAATTGAGATGGGCGAAATTGACGAGGCGGTGGATGCCTATGTGAATACGATTGAGCGGTTTGGTAATGATCTCCAGCAGGAGGGGGTCGATAAAATCATCCTGGAGCTCAAACGTGTTGCCGAGCGGTTGATGGAGAACGAGGAGATTGAGTTTTTGGCAGACCGCGTTCGTTCCATGGGAGAAGATTTGGGGAGTTCACAACCGGTGTTACAGCTTCGGCTCCGGTCGCTGGAGTCGATGTTGAACGGCACGCAACTGGCATTTGGCAAAATTTTGATTGAGGATGGGGTGGCATTAGCGGAGCTTTCGCCGGTGGGATTGGCGCTAGTGTGTGATGCGGCGGTGGAATCGGCCCCAGAAAAAGTGACGGAAATTTCGTCCTATTTTATGGCGTCGTATGAGGAGTCAGAGTTGCTTTGGAAGGCATATCGGGCTCGAGCGGTATTGTTGCAGCAGGCGGGATCACTGGATGAGCTGATGGGGGTTATTGAGGAGGCTCAGGGATTGTTTGGAGCGGATCCCTACATGGACTGGGCGCAGTTGATGAAGGCGGAAGCACAAGCGGAGATGGCGGATTATGAGGGGGCTGAGGAGTCATACAATATGATCCTGGGCGTTGCTGAGTGGCGGGGTGCCACGTATGCGAAGGCCATGATTGGGCTGGGAAATTGTCGATTACAACAAGATGAGTTGGAGAAGGCACACTCGTTCTTTCAGCGCGTTTATCTTCTGTTCAAAGGATATGATGATGGACTGTGGGCGGCAAAAGGGTATTTGGCTGCAGCGCAGACGTTGGAAACACTCGGTCGGGAAGATGAGGCGCGTAGCACGCTGCAGGCGATGTTAGATGATTCATATACTCAGTCGCATAGGTTAGCGAGTGAAGCACGTGAGCGGTTGGAACGATTGTAGGAGAGCGTTTGATGAAGAATTTTTTACGTATAGGTTTGGTGTTGGTGCTGATGGTGGCGTCTACGGTTGAGGCTGCTCCCTTGTCGGCAGAATTGGTGATGTCGGGTGGACGGACGTGGCGTGGAACGTTGTTGAAGCGTGATGGCGAATGGATTGAATTTTCAACGGGTGTTTCGGCGCGTCCGATTCGGTTGGGTGCTAGTACGATTGAGAAAATTAACTATGATGTTGAGCTGAATTTGGATCGCCTGATGGAGCTGAAAGAGAATCGGGAGTTTGATCAACTCATTTCGAGTTTGAATGAAGTGCTGAAGCCGTTTGAGCCGTATGGGGATATCCCGTCCAATTTGACACGATATCGTGCGTTGTTGATGGAGCTCTATTTTTTAACGGAAGAGTTTGATCAAACACTGACGTATGCGAAACAGATCGAGGCGGATGCGGGCGATGACGGGGAGGCAGTGGAAAATGCGCAGACGTATCAGGCGTTGGCTCTGATTGAAAGCGGTCGGTCTGATGAGGCGGATGCGCTGATGAGTCGCTTGGGGTGGTTGGATGATTTAGGTGAAGATTCTGATCCGAAGCAGTTGTTTCTGGGCGCTAAATTGATGAGTGTGAAAAAGGATTTCAATCGTGCGATGGAGCTGGTGGCATATGTGATTGCCTTTAATTCGCAGAATACAGAGTGGATGCAACCGGCGGAGCTGTTTTGTGCAGAGGTGTATACGGAGTTGGGGATGTATGAATCCGCGGAAGAAGTGATTCGCCAAATTGAGCTGTTATACCCGAATACACCTGAGTATGATAAATCAATTATATTGAAAGAAAAAGTAATGGAGATGAGGGCGTTACAAGCCCTCGAACAGAATAGTTAATTTTATTAATGACAGGAGAACAGTGAATATGAACGGGAAAAAATATTGGGGCATGGTGTTTTTGACAATGATAGTGATGACGGCATCAGTTTTTGCCCAAGCTGAGGGAACCATCACGGAGGAGAAAACCACATTGTGGCAGATGATTCTGCAGGGTGGTTGGGCGATGATTCCGTTGGGATTGATGTCAACAGCGATGGTCTATTTTATTGTGCAAAATTCGTTGGCACTGCGCGAGAAGGTGTTGTTGCGCCCTGATATGTTGCCAGACTTTATTGCGCTGATGAAGGATAAGAAGATCGTGGAGGCTCATACACTTTGCAAAGAGAATGAGACCTTATTCACGTATGTCTTTCAGGCTGGGCTGGAGCGTTGCTCAACTACGCGTGAAATCAATTTTGGCAAAGTGAAAGAGGCGATTGAAGAGGCGAGCACGGAGGAAGTTACGAGCTACATGAAGCCGATCGATTACCTTTCCATTATTGGGGCAACGGCTCCGATGTTGGGACTGCTGGGTACGGTTTCAGGTATGATTAAGGCGTTCCAAACGATCGGTTCGCAGGGCATGGGAAAACCGGAAGTGTTGGCGGGTAACATTGGTGAGGCACTGGTTACGACCGCTACGGGGTTGATCATTGCGATTCCGGCGATGCTGTTCTATTACTATTTCCGCAATAGTTTTATCAAAACGACGGCATCATTGGGTCGTAATATCGGCGGATTACTTGATACGCTTGAAACCGGTGAGCTTCCGTTGGGTTTTGGTGAGTCGTCTGAGTAAGCATCGCGTAAAAAGCTACCTGAGAGGTATAGCATGAAACTAAAATTACCAGCCCGCGAAGACGCTGCGGTGGATATGGCGCCGATGATTGACCTTGTTTTCCTGTTGTTGATCTTCTTCATGGTTGCATCGGTGGTGACGGAGCTGGAAAAAGTGGAAGTGGAAATCCCGGAATCAAATTATGCTAAAGTACCGGAAGATACCAAAGGGCGTATGATGCTTTCGGTGGATGCCAATAACCAGATCTATGCGGGCACCTTGGCGGTGACTATTGAGGAGCTGAAGAGCTTGATTGATACGGAGTTGGATGCAAATCCGGATTTGCGTGTCTTGATTCGAGCGGATCAGTTAGTGGAGTATAAAACCTGTAAAGAGATCATGATTGCGTGTGGTGAAGTGGGCGCAACGGATTTGATCTATGCAACGTTTGAGGAATAAGCGATGAAGCTACTTGATGAAATGATAAACAAGAAGGCGGAATTGCAAATTGCTCCGCTGATTGATGTGGTCTTCTTGCTGTTGATCTATTTTATGGTGACGGCTTCTTTGATTAAGAAAGAGGCTGATTTGGGATTTATGCTTCCGGCCAAGGTCGATGTCCCTGAATCCCTTGACATCCCGATTGAGGTGTTGATTGAGGTTTCGGAGTTGGGTGACATTCTGATTGAGGGAATGGTTTTCGGCAAGGATGAGAGTAATTTAGACGATTTGATCGGTCAGCTGCTTTCCCTTAAGGAGGCTGCGGATTCTTCGGGCAGTGAATTGATTGTGAATATTTTACCGGCGGATAAAGCGCTTCATGGTCGGATTATCAATGTGATGGATGCGTGTGCGGCGGCCAATGTTAAGAATATGTCGTTTAGCATGGCGATGTGAGGAGAGTGATTTTTTATGGGGTTACGATCATTACGATCCAGGCACACGAAGTCTAGCGCAGCGTTGGTCAGCCTAGGTATTCACGCGTTGTTAATCGTGGTGGCGCTCTCGTTTGTGGCGGTAACAGTCATTGAAAAAGAGGAGCAACAGTTCGAGGCGAAGCCGGTCAAACGACCGGTTCAGAAGCTTCGTAAACTCAAGGTGCCGGTTAAAAATTCTAAAAAGAAGCCCAAGCCCAAGCTCCGGAAACAGATTGTTGTTAAAAACCTGAATCGGAAAACACCGTCATTCAAGATGCCTGAAATTCGGGGTGTTAAAGGGGGGCTGGGTGCAGCTGGTGATGGCGGGGGAGGCATGGAGACCATTGGGTTTAGTATGCCCGAACTGGATTTTTTTGGAACCAAAGCAAAAGGCGAAAAGGTCTGTTTTTTGGTGCATTTTGGTCCGGCGACCATGTCGGTCTTTCAAGATGGAAAAACGTCGTATACACCGTTTTCAAGAATGACAGCGTTAACCATTCGGAATCGATTAGCGGAGTTAATTAGTGGGTTACCTGCGTATACGTTGTTCAACGTGGCGGCTTATTATGCTGGTGATACGTGGGCGCTTTCGCCCTCTATGCTGCCGGCGAATCCGTCGAATAAGGAGCGGGTATTGGATTGGATGGAGCCGGTAAACCCCCTAGAGGGTCAGTATCAGCACTGTTTTCAGATTCCATCGGGTGCACGTAGTGCGGTGAATCGAGCCCAGAACAACTGGCCCACTCGAGTGGCGGATGAACTTCCTTTTTATGCGCCGAAATGGGTCTATCCATACGAGGTGGATGAGCGTTATCGGAAAAAATATGCGAGTGATGCGCCCGAATTTACGATGAGTAAGCAAGCCAACCCGTCGTATAGCATTGGACCGGCATTCATGCATTGGGGTCGTGCAGTTGCTTGGGCATTGCTGGAACAAAAGCCGGATACGATATTTATCCTGACGACTAACTATATTGATGGTTGGTCGGTTAACGATAATAATATCCCCCAAGGGAATAGTGCGCGACTGATCAGGGAAAATGAGCCGGATAAAACGGCGCGCGCATTTGCGTTAATGATGCGAGATGTGTATGGACCGGATAAAAAGGCTTGGCCGAGTGTGAATGTGGTGGTGTTAACACCCGCAGGTAGAAGCACGGATGGTGCGTATCGGACGCTGAATCAGGAGTTTAATAAGATTTATCGTTCGTTCGGAGGACAGGGTTCGGTCATTGAGGACATCAAAGATTATATGAACGATGAAGAGAAAGAGCTCTATAATCAATATCGCAGTCAGTACGCCGGTCAGTCTGAGTAATCGCTAAGGTTTAGAGTACTTCAGTAAAGGTTTTCAGCCCTGCTTTTTTCGCGGACTCGTGATCACATAACACGGCTAGTCGGGGTGTTGCAAAGGCGCGTGTAAGCAGTTCTCCAAATTGATTGAAGTGGCTTTGGTTGGTTGAGAGAACCTGATCGCGGAACTGTTGCCGCTGTTCATCTGTATAACCTATTAGATATCGTTTGGTGCTGGTGAGTGCGTTGGCGTCGGGCAAGAGATGGCTATCGAGTTGTCCGATCGCTCCAATAAGAGCCCGTGTTAATTCAGCTTCGTCGAGTTTGAGGTCTTGGAGGAATTGACCGGTTTGTTGATAGACCCTGATGGATTCTTCTAGATTGGGATCGCGATATGATGCGAACGAGAAGGTTCCGGAGCGTTGGTCGAAGGCACACATACCGCCGTAAGCACCGCCTTGAACACGGATTTTTTCCCATAGCCAAGCGGTTTGGAGATAGCGTGTGATGACGAGCGATGAGCCATGAAGTTGATACCCGTGGGTATAGAGGTTCGCGGCAGCTCCGACAAAATTGATACGACTTGGAACGAGAAGTGCTTCGGAAGCGGGATAGGGTTGGGTAGTGCGTTCGGTGGGGGTTGCAGATGCCGTGGGGAGTTGTGCGGCGAACTGTTCGATTTTGGGTGTTATGCTTTTTAAGGCGGCTGCATCGGCCGTGATATTGATGAGAAGGCCGTTTTTGGAAATTAATTTTTGATGGATCGTATGAAGACGTTTTTCTACGGCGGGCCAGTTGGTTTCGATTTCTTGAAGCAACTGGCGGGCAAAAAAGAGCGCGTCGATGCCGCCGATTTGTTCGGTGATTGTGTGGGCGGGATGGTCATGGGCTTTTAGGCGGGTCATCACGGCAGAGTGGCCGCGGGGAATAACGGAGCTTTCGATGTCGGCTTTGTGTTCGAGAACAATTTG
>CENU01018504.1_pt1 | contig 14624 bp, 11 predicted proteins | sample 361331 | NCBI WGS metagenome assembly CENU01 (sample SAMEA2619766, study PRJEB7988) | marine metagenome | isolation source: saline water (ENVO:00002010), including
TGCTTCTGCTTCTTGATGTGCTTCCTCTAATATTAATGGTTTTTCATCAGGTTCTACACTTTCGTTATCTAATTTTAAAATAGGTTCATCAATTTGTGGTTTATTGATTTTTTTTGATATTTTTTTTTCTTTTTTTTCTTCAAATAGTTTTATATTTTTACTTTTATCTTTTTTGGGTGGGCTATAAGTTTTAATTTCTTTTGGAGTATTTTCTTGCTTTGTATTATTACTAATTGTACCTAATAACGAACCCACGTTTACAGTTTCTCCTTCTTTAACGGTGATACTTCCTAAAAATCCGTTTATTGGAGCTGGAACCTCAACATTTACTTTATCTGTTTCTAGTTCAACCACTGGTTCGTCTGCGATAACTTTATCACCCTGTGATTTTAACCACTTAGAAACTGTTGCTTCAGTGACTGACTCACCTAATGATGGAACTGTAATTTTTTCTGACATTTAATCTTTAAGTATCTTTTCCAATATTTCTTTTTGTTGTGCAAGATGTTTATTAGCATTTCCAGTCGCAGTGGAAGAAGAAGCCTTTCTTCCTACATATTTAACGTTGATATCTTTAATATTTATTATTTCTAGGGTTCTTTCAATATAATTTCTTACAGTATTCCATGCACCCATATTTTTAGGTTCTTCTTGACACCAAAGAAACTCTGCATTTTTATATCTTTTTAAAACATTGGCTAAAGTTTTTGCTGGAAAAGGATATAGTTGCTCTAATCGTACAAAAATTACTTTGTCTTTTTTATTTTTTTCTCTTGCCTCTACTAAATCATAGTAAATTTTTCCTGAACACATTACTACTTTTTTGATTTTACTATCTTTTTTAAGAGTAATAAGTTTGTTTTCTTTCTTATAAGCATCGTCCTCTAAAACTCTGTGAAATGAACTTCTTGATGTGAATTCTGAAATGTTTGAAATACATCTTTTATGTCTCAATAAAGATTTCGGTGTCATTATTATCAATGGTTTTCTGAACTCTCTGTGCATTTGTCTTCTTAAGACGTGAAAATAATTAGAAGGGGTTGTGCAATTAACTACTTGTATGTTTTCACCAGCACAAAGTTGTAAGAATCGTTCCAATCTTGCGGATGAATGCTCAGGTCCTTGTCCCTCGTAACCATGTGGAAGTAATAAAACCAGACCACTAGCTCTTCCCCATTTAGACTCTGACGATGTAATAAATTGGTCTATTATAACTTGACCACCATTTGCGAAATCTCCAAATTGAGCTTCCCATAAAACTAATGTTTCTGGTTCAGATAATGAGTATCCAAATTCAAATCCTAAAACTGCAAGCTCGGATAACAAACTATCTATTACTTCAAATTTCATTTGACCTTTTTCAATATTATTTACAGGTATGTATCTGTCATGATTTTCTTGATTTCTTAAAATTGCATGTCTCTGGCTAAATGTTCCTCTACCAGAGTCCTGTCCAGATAATCTTACTGAAAAACCCTCAGTTAATAATGTTCCTATTGCTAAACTTTCAGCTGAGGACCAATCAAGTTTTCCTGCATTCAACATTTCCTTTCTTAACTCAAATACTCTTTTAAGTGTTTTATGAGCGTTAAAATTTGTAGGGATAGTAAAAATCTTTTTCCCTATTTTTTCTAATTTGCCTCTTTCAACACCACTTACACCCCTTTTGTCTTTCCCAAGACCTGGTTTAAATCTCGACCAAGCACCATCAAACCACTTTAATTCTGACTTATAACTTTTTGAAATATCAAATTCTTTTTCTAAATACTGTTTAAATTCAACTTTCTCTTTTTGTAGTTTTTCATAAGAAGTTAGACCTTCAGCCGAAAGCCTTTTTCCATATAAAGTAAGTGTAGTAGGATGAGATTTGATCTTTCTGTACATAATCGGTTGAGTAAATGAAGGCTCATCGCCTTCATTGTGTCCAAAACGTCTGTAACAAACCATATCAATCACAACATCACGATTAAATTTTTGCCTGTACTCTGTCGCAATCTTTGCACAATGAACAACAGCTTCTGGATCATCTCCATTAACATGAAAAATTGGTGCTTGAGCAATTTTAGCTACATCTGAAGGGTAAGGAGAAGAACGAGCAAAACGAGGTGCTGTTGTAAATCCTATCTGATTATTAACAATTATATGAATTGTTCCACCAATATTATGTCCGGGTAAGCCTGACATCGCAAAGCACTCTGCTACTATCCCTTGTCCAGCAAATGCTGCATCTCCATGCATCAAAACTGGGATAACTTTTTTTCTATCTTTATCTTTATGAAAAAATTGTTTTGCTCTTACTTGACCTAATACAACTGGATTAACTGCTTCTAAATGTGAGGGATTATCTGTTAAACTTATGTGAACAGAATTTCCATCAAACTCTCTGTTAGAAGAAGCTCCTAGATGATATTTTACATCTCCTTCAAAATCTTTACTTGCATTAACTGACTTACCAAAGAATTCACTAAATATTGCTCTGAAAGGTTTTCCCATAACATTTGCAAGTACGTTAAGTCTACCTCTGTGAGGCATACCAATTTTTATTTCTTTGGCTCCAAGATTTCCACCTCTTTTAATAATTTGTTCTAATGCAGGGATTAATGACTCCCCTCCATCTAGACCAAATCTTTTGGTGCCCACAAATTTGACGTGTAAATATTTTTCAAATCCCTCTGCTTGAATTATTTTATTCAATATTGCTTTTTTACCATTTTGAGTAAATACAATATCTTTTTCCTGTCCTTCAATTCTATTTCTTATCCAAGCTTTCTCTTCTGGATCACCCATATGCATAAATTCATAACCAATTGCAGAACAATATGTTCTTTTTAAAATATCTAATATTTGATTCAAATCTGCATACTGAAGTCCTAAAACACCATCTAAAAATATTTTTCTTTTATAATCTTTCTTACTAAATCCGTAAGTTTCTGGTATTAGTTCTGGATGTTCCTCTTTTTTTTGAATTGATAACGGATCTAAATTTGCAATTAAATGTCCCCGAATCCTATATGCCCTGATAAGCATAATTGCTCGAACTGAATCCTTAGAAGCTTCTTTTGCTGAACTTAAGTTTAAATCTTCGTTAACATCTTTATTTTTTTTATTATCAATTAAATAAGATTTTGATTTTTGAATTTTTTTTTCAGGTGACCAACTAGGTCCATTTAAATCGTCTAAAATAAGTTTTTCATCTTCACTTAGCCCATCAAAAAACTTAATCCAACTGTTTGGAAGAGAGTTTGGGTCATTTAAATAGTCTGAATAAAACTGATTTATGAACTCAGAGTTTATTCCCGACAAAAACGAGGTTTTTTTAAAAGTAATATTATTATCAGATGAAGACATTAATAATTATTTTAACATAAATTATTAAAAATCAACTATTTAGTTTATTTAATAATGTTTTTCCTATATCAGCGGGTGAATTAGATATAGTAATTCCTGCAGATTTCATAGTTTCAATTTTTTCTTCTGCGCCTCCCTTGCCCCCAGAAATTATAGCTCCAGCATGTCCCATTCTTCTTCCGGGTGGGGCGGTTAATCCTGCTATGAAACCTACCATTGGTTTCTTAATTTTCTCCCTTCTTAAAAAGTCAGCAGCTTCTTCTTCAGCAGTTCCGCCTATTTCACCTATCATAACGATTGATTTTGTTTCTTTATCTTTTAAAAAAAGTTCTAAACAGTCAATAAAATTTGTTCCATTAATCGGATCACCTCCAATACCAACACACGTTGATTGACCCATTCCCATTACTGATGTTTGGGCAACTGCCTCGTATGTTAAAGTACCAGATCTAGAGACAATTCCGACTGAACCCTTTTTATGAATATTTCCTGGCATAATACCTATCTTGCATTCCTCTGGTGTTATGACTCCAGGACAATTAGGACCTATTAATCTTGAATTACTTTTTTTTAGAAACTTTTTTACTTTAAGCATATCTAAAACTGGTATTCCCTCCGTAATGCAAACTATCAAATTTATTTCAGCCTCGATGGCCTCAATAATTGCTGATCCTGCATATTTAGGTGGAACATAAATCATGGATGCACTAGCAGAGGTTTTATCTTTTGCTTCCTGTACAGAATTAAATACTGGTAAACCTAAATGTTTTTGTCCACCTTTTTTTGGAGTAACGCCCCCAACTAATTGTGTTCCGTATTTTAAAGCTTGTTCAGAATGGAAAGTGCCGTGCGTTCCAGTAAAGCCTTGGCATATAACTTTTGTTGTCTTATTTACTAAAATTGACATTTATTTAATTGCCTCAACTATTTTCTTTGCTGCATCATTAAGATCTGAGGCGGAAAGAATTTTCAAATTAGAATTGTCTAAAATTTTTTTTCCTTCTTTATAATTTGTTCCTGCCAATCTTACTACAAGAGGCACTGATAAGTTTACTTGTTTGGCGGCCTCAACAACTCCTTGGGCCAGTACATCGCATCTCATTATTCCTCCAAAAATATTAATTAAAATTCCTTTTACATTCTTATCGGCCAATATTAGTTTGAAAGCTTCAGTTACTTTTTCTTTAGAAGCGCCTCCGCCTACATCTAAAAAATTTGCAGGTTCCTTACCATATAATTTAATAATATCCATAGTTGCCATAGCTAATCCTGCGCCATTAACCATACAACCGATTGAACCATTTAATTTAATGTATGCTAAATCATATTTACTTGCCTGAATTTCAGCAGGATCTTCCTCATTCAAATCTCTCAATTTTAAAATTTCTGGTCTTCTGAATATAGCATTATCGTCAAAATTCATTTTTGCATCTAAACAAATAATTTTTTCGTTTTTAGTAATAATCAAGGGATTGATTTCAATTAAACTCGCGTCTTTTTCTACTAAAATTTTATATAAAGATTTAATCAGTTTTTTTGCGGTTTCTATTTGTTCTTTTTTCAATTTAAAAACAGAAATTATGTTTTGAATTTCTATTTCACTTGGACCTTCATCTTTAAGATCTATTTTAGATGTTACAATTTTTTCCGGCGTTTCCGTTGCTACCTTCTCAATATCCATCCCACCTTCTGTGCTGCTGATAAATGCAATTTTTGAGCTCTCTCTATCAATTAAGCATGATAAGTAAAATTCTTTAGATATTTCTGAAGCTTCTTCAATATATAATCGTTTTACTTCTTTTCCTTCAGGTCCTGTTTGATGCGTAACTAGTATTTTACCCATCATTTTGGCTGCCTCAATTTCTAAATTTTTTACATCTTTAATTAATTTTACTCCTCCTGCTTTACCTCTACCGCCAGCGTGTATTTGTGCTTTTAAAACAAACTCTTTACTTTTTAATTTTAAGATTTTTTCTTTAATCTCGTTGATTGAGTAAATTACAATTCCATTTGAAACTGGAGCTCCAAAATCTTTTAATATTTCTTTAGCTTGATGTTCGTGAATGTTCATTTAACTTTAATACAACTTTTAATATCATGTTTAATTAAAACTTCACTAATTTCTTTGGATTTTTTACATTTTTCATTAAAAATTAAATAAAAAATATCATTTTCTTTATCAATTGTAGAATAGATTACCTCAATTTTCTTTTGCTTAATTATTTGTTTTATAAAATTTAAATATACTTCATGAAATTCATTTTTTTTAGATGGATTACTGGCATCATTTAAACTTGGCCAACGTGTAGGTGTATTTAAATCTTTATTTAATAATGCTGAAAGAAAAATGTAATCTGAGTAAAACATTAATCTATTTTTATCTTTCTTAACTATATCAATTATTTCATTTATAATTTTAATTTCACTCATAGGATTTTTTTGATATTTGATTGATATCCATTTGAGACCTTTTAATTTCTCATCGATCTTTAAACTATCAACTGCAATTTCAAGTTTAACTTTTTCTAAATTTAACATTTTTCTGTCTTCGTTAAATCGATAATGATATTTTATGGTAGTAAATACTGTAAAAAGGATTAGTAGTATTCTGATAGAATCATTAAGTTTATTTTTTTTCTTAAATACTTTGTGTAAAAAAATAACTAACAGTGGAATCGAAAAGAAAATAAAAATAAAATTCATTGTTAGTACTTGATGAAAAATTAGTGAAAAACTTATTAATAACAGTGATATATAAATTAAAATTTCTTCTTTATTCTTCTCTATTTCTAATTTTCTTTTCCAAAAAATTAATAAAAGACTTAATAAAATAAATATAAGTGGGATATAAATAAATTTAAAACTTGCTAAATGGCTCTTAATATCAAAGTTAAGATTATCCAGCCTTTCAGATCCAATCGATTTTGGATAAAAAATATATTGATCTAAAAATGTTTGAAAATTAATTTTGTGGGAAGAAATAATTAGAAAAAAAAGAATTAAGCAAACGAAAGAGCTTATTAAAAAATATTTAACAAAAAATAATTTTTTATACAAAAAAAAGTAAGTTAATAAAATGATTAAAAAACTTATAAATAAATAAGACGCTGGAGTCTGTTTTGAAAAAAAGGATATAAAAAATAATAAAGGAATAAAATAAAGAATATTTGCTTTTTTGTTTTTAACAAATATTAAAAACAAAGTTATTGCTGCTAAAGAAAAAAAAGTCGAAAAATGATCAGGGAACGGTGAACCCATAGAAGGATTTGCAAGTATTGAGAAGCATATGCTGTAAAATAAATTTAACCCTCTAGAAAAATTGTAAGTTTTAAAAAAATTAAAAATTATAATCGTAATGAATACATTTATTAAACTGCTTCCAATAATGTAAGATTTCCAGCTAACTCCAAAAATAAAAAAGAAAAATGCTTGATAAAAGTCAATAAAAGGTCCACTTACAGTCCAATAGTCTAAAAATGGAGTCGAACCTTGCAAAATTCTGAAAGCAGTATCGAAATACGCAAATGTATCTTGAGCCAATACACCAACACTTCCGTAAATATAATTAATTGTGAAAGAAATAAATATTATAAATAAATAGTCTAATAAATTATCAAGTGAAATTTTCTTGGTCATTTTTTTCTTAAAAAGACAATGTCTGAAATATTATATCCATTCACAATCGACTTTCCTTTTTCAAAATAAAAGTTTTTTATATTTTTCTTTAAATAATCCTTATCAGTTTTAGATAGGAACTTAGAGCTAAATTTCCGATTATTTTTGATATTTTTAAGAATTTGAATTGGTGTCATTTTTTCATTTGTTGGATTGAGTTCTTTATAAACTTTAAATTGATCTGCATCTTCAATGACGTAAAATCCATTTTGCTTTAATTTTCTAAAAAGTATAGGCAAAGCTAAAAGTATATCTTTTAAATTATGACTAGCGTCATCTATTATTAGATCTAAATCCTCATTGATATGATTAGCTAAATTATCGACTATTTCTTCACAACTTACATCAACATATAACTCTGTAATTCTCTTTGAAGTATATTTCATTTGAAAAGGATTTATATTTGCTCCATAAAAATTTGCATTTGGAAAAAAGAAATAAAAACTCGCTATACCTTTTCCCTCATGAGAGCCAAGCTCTAAAATACTTAATTTTTTTTTTTTATTTTTTTTTAAATACTTCTCGTAAAAAACAGAATACTTGTGGGTTATTTTCTTTTCGTAATCGTAAACACAATAAGAACCTTTATCGCAGTTGAAATTTATAAATAGATCATCCAAATTAAAATTTTTAAACTTGTTTTTTTCTACTTTATCTAAATTTTCAATATCTGGAGAAAAATTTATAAGGTAAAATTTTCTTAAAAACTTGAATAATGTACCGAATATTTTTCTAAGAAATGTAAAATATTTTTTTTTTAAGATTGCTCTATATAAGATATTCTTGTAACTGTACCAAAAATTTCTAAACATTATTAAAATATTAAAAAAACTATATTACAGTGAGCTATCGATTTTTTTTGCTGCGTCAAACAAATCTTTAACTGCTTCTATCGACTTATCAAAATCATTTTTTTCATTTTTGCTTAATTCAATTTCTATGATTTTTTCAACTCCGTTTTTTCCAATAATAACCGGAACTCCAGCGTAAATATCTTTAAATCCATATTCACCATTTAGGTAAGCAGCGCAAGGTAATTGCTTTTTTAGATCTTTTAAATAACTTTCAGCCATCTCGACACCTGAGGCTGCGGGTGCATAAAAAGCAGATCCTTTCTCTAAATATTTTACGATTTCTGCTCCCCCTGTTTTTGTTCTGTTAATTATTTCATCAAGTCTTTTTTGACTGATTTTTCCTTCTTCAACTAGTTTCAAAATATTTTTTCCTTCAACTTCTGTAGACCCGAGCATCGCTACCATACTATCGCCATGTCCGCCTAAGACGAAAGATTTAATTTTTTTTACTGGAACTTTTAATTCTTGTGATAAAAAATAAATAAATCTTGAAGAGTCTAATATTCCTGCCATGCCAACAATTTTTGTTTTTGGTAATCCTGAGTATTTTTGAAGAGCCATTACAATTACATCTAAAGGGTTTGTAATGCATATTACAAAAGCATTTGGAGATGTTTTGTTAATTCCCTCAGCAACTTGTTTAATGATTTTAAGGTTAATCCCCAATAAGTCATCTCTTGTCATACCTGGTTTCCTTGGAACTCCGGCAGTAATAATAATCACATCTGAGTCCCTTGTATCTTCATATTTATCTGTTCCAGTTAAATTTATATTAAAATCATTAACAGGCGAAGATTGGGCTATATCGAGTGCTTTTCCTTTAGCTATGCCAGCCGCTACATCAAATAATACAACATCACCTAATTCCTTAAGTGCTATTAAATGGGCCAATGTTCCACCGATTTGACCAGCTCCTATTAAAGTAATTTTTTTTTTCATATGTGAGTCTTATTTCATTGTTGGCATAACAAATTCTGGATCCGATCTTAATCCTGAGGGCCATCTTGATGTTATTGTTTTTAATTTAGTATAAAATCTTACACCTTCAGGGCCGTGCATGTGTTGGTCTCCAAATAAAGATCTTTTCCACCCACCAAAACTATGAAATGCCATTGGAACAGGTATTGGAATATTAATACCGACCATTCCTATTTTTGCTTTAGATGAAAATGTTCGCCCGGAGTCGCCGTCTCTAGTAAATATGCTTACACCATTTCCAAACTCATGATCATTTACTAATTTTAATGCCTCATCAAAATCTTTAGCCCTAACGACAGACAATACAGGGCCGAAAATTTCCTCTTTGTATATCCTCATATTTTTTGTGACCTGATCAAATAAACAACCGCCAATATAGTAACCGTTTTCATAACCCTGCATTTTAAAATTTCTTCCATCTACAATTAATTTTGCCCCCTCTTTAACTCCAATATCTACGTATCCTTTTACTTTAGCTAAATGCTCTTTTGTTACAAGTGGTCCCATTTCTGATTGTTTATCCATACCAGGTCCAACCTTAAGAGCTTCAACTTTTTTTGCCAAGGAGCTTACTAACTTATCTCCTATTCCTCCTACCGCTACTGCTACTGATTGGGCCATACATCTTTCTCCTGCTGAACCGTAGGCTGCGCCCATGAGACCATTAACTGCTTGATCTAAATCACAATCTGGCATAACAACACAGTGATTTTTAGCTCCTCCTAGAGCTTGAACTCTTTTCTCATTTTTTGCACATTCTTCGTAAATGTATTTTGCAATTGGTGTAGATCCAACAAAACTCATAGCAACGACATCTTTATTATTAATTAAAGCATCTACAGCCTCCTTGTCTCCGTTAACTACATTAAAAACACCATCAGGCAATCCAGCTTCTTTTAATAACTCTGCTAACCTTACTGAACATGAAGGATCTTTTTCCGAGGGTTTCAAAACAAAAGTATTTCCACAAGCTATAGCCATAGGAAACATCCACATAGGTACCATTGCTGGGAAATTAAATGGTGTTATTCCAGCACAGACACCCAAAGGTTGTCTAATTGACCAACTGTCAACATTTGATCCGACATTCTCTGTAAATTCTCCCTTTAACATTTGAGGTATTCCGCATGCATATTCAACTACTTCTAAACCTCTTGTAAGTGATCCTTTTGCATCTTCGTACACTTTCCCATGTTCGGAGACAATTATCTTTGTCAGTTCATCTGAATTTTTTTCTATTAATTCTTTAAATTTAAACATTACTCTCGCTCTTTGTAATGGAGGCTTATTAGACCAATTTTCAAAAGCTTTTTTTGCATTATCAACAGCATCATTAACATCTTTAGTTGTTGCTAATTTAACTTCAGCAGTTTGCTCACCAGTGGCTGGATTAAAGACTTTACCAGCTCTTTTTGACTCACCAGAGAATTTTTTTCCATTAACAAAATGCTGTATTGTATTCATGATGTAATTGAATAAATAAGCTTTTAGCTTGTTGCAAGCATTTTTTTGATAGATCCTATAGCTTTTGCAGGATTAAGACCTTTCGGACATGAATTAGTACAATTCATTATGGTATGACATCTGTATAGCTTTAATTCATCAGCAACTTTCTTCAATCTTTCTTTTTTATCGCCATCTCTACTATCATTTATCCAGCGATATGCTTGTAATAGAACTGCAGGCCCTAAATATTTATCACCATTCCACCAATAACTTGGGCAAGACGTAGAGCAACAAGCACATAAAATACATTCATAGTATCCATCTAACTTTTCCCTGTCTTTCTGAGATTGTTTAAGTTCAGTTTTCTCTTGCCCAGTTTGATCAACTTTTAACCAAGGCTGAATAGATTCATATTGTTTATACAAAGTTGTGAGATCTCCAATTAAATCTTTTACTACTTTTAAATGAGGTAAAGGATAAATATTTAGATCCCCACTTATATCTGAATGAGATTTTATACAAGCTAGGCCATTTACTCCATCAATATTCATTGCACAGGATCCACAAACGCCGTGAGCACAAGATCTTCTAAATGTTAAAGACGGATCTATTTCATTTTTTATTTTGAATAAAATGTCCAAAACCTTTGGACCACAATTATCCATATCAACCTCAAAAGTATCAACTCTTGGATTTTTTCCTGTTGAGGGATCCCATCTATAAACGTTTATTTTTCTAAGATTTTTTGAGTTTGTTTTATCTTTAAAATAATTTCCTACCTCAATTTTAGAATTTTGTGGTAGGCTAAATTCTGCCATTATTAATAAACTCTCTCCTTTGGTGGAAAATATTGAACATCGTTAGTTAGAGTTCTAGAATGAACGTCTCTATATTTGATTTCGACTTTTTTTCCGTTTTGCCAGGCCAATGTATGTTTCATGAAATTTTTATCATCTCTTTTTGTAAAATCCTCTCTAGCATGTGCGCCTCTACTCTCTTTTCTGTTGTAGGCAGAGTCCATAGTAGTTAATGCCTGGCTAATTAAATTATCAAACTCTAAAGTTTCAACTAAATCGGTATTAAATAGCAAAGATTTATCTTTAACAGAAATATCACTAATTCCATCGTATGGCTTCCTAATTTGCTCCACTCCTTCTTTTAAGGTTTTTTCTGTTCTAAATACAGCGCATTTTGATTGCATTGTTTTCTGCATTTGTAGTCTAAGTTCTGATGTTTTTGTAGATCCATCTGAGTTTCTTATCTTATCGAATCTATCTAGGCATTTGTCTGTTTCTGATTTCGAAACATCTTCATGTGGACTTCCTGGCTTTACTAATTCTGCTGCCCTTTTTGCAGCTGCCCTTCCAAAAACTACTAAGTCGATCAAAGAGTTTGATCCTAATCTATTAGCTCCGTGAACTGAGACGCAAGCTGCTTCTCCTATAGCCATTAATCCAGGAACAGTTTTTTCTGAACCGTTCAAAGTGAGCACCTCCGCCTTATAATTTGTAGGAATTCCACCCATGTTGTAATGAACTGTTGGAACAACTGGAATAGGCTCTTTGCTAACATCAACATTTGCAAAAGTTTTTGCTGCCTCAGAAATACCTGGTAATCTCTCATCTATAACTTTTTTATCTATGTGATCTAAATGAAGGTTTATATGATCCTTATCTTTTCCCGCACCTCTACCTTCGTTAATTTCCATTTCCATTGATCTGCTTACCACGTCTCTAGAAGCTAAGTCTTTCGCATTAGGTGCATATCTTTCCATAAATCTTTCACCTTTACCATTTACTAGAAATCCACCTTCTCCTCTAACTCCTTCAGTTATCAAACATCCAACTCCATAAATTCCAGTCGGATGAAATTGTACGAATTCCATATCTTGTAAAGGTAAGCCTGCTCTAAGAACCATCGCATTTCCATCTCCAGTACATGTATGAGCAGATGTTGCTGAGTAATAAACTTTACCATACCCTCCAGTTGCAATAATGGTAATATGTGATCTAAATCTATGTATTGTCCCGTCAGTTAAATTCCAAGCTATCACACCTTTGCATTCACCATTCTTCATAATTAAATCTAATGCGAAATATTCAATAAAAAATTCTGTTTGTTGCTTCAAAGCTTGACCATAAAGAGTATGCAAGATAGCGTGGCCAGTTCTATCAGCAGCTGCGCACGTTCGTTGAGCAGTTCCATTGCCATAATTTTTAGTCATACCTCCAAAAGGTCTTTGGTAAATTTTTCCATCATCAGTTCTGCTGAATGGAACTCCATATCTCTCTAATTCAACTACTGCTCTCGGGGCTTCCTTGCAAAGATATTCTATTGCGTCCTGATCACCAAGCCAATCGGATCCTTTAACAGTGTCATACATGTGCCATCGCCAATCATCTTCACCCATGTTTCCTAATGCGGCGGAAATACCTCCTTGAGCTGCTGATGTATGGCTTCTTGTTGGGAAGACTTTGGAAATACATGCAGTTTTTAAACCTGCCTCTGATAGACCAACAGCCGCTCTTAAACCAGAGCCTCCTGCTCCAAGAACAACAACATCATATTCGTGATCAATTATTTTATATGCGCTCATTAGTTAAGATTGTATATAGTTATTATTGTTAAAATTGGAACTACTATAGCAAATAAATTTAATACTTTATTTGCGACATTTTTGGTTTGCTCATCATGCAAATAATCCTCAAAAATCTCACTTATAGTCAAAGTATAAAAAAAGAATGCAATAACGACTAGTAGCGAAAATAATACTTTGGATACTTTACTTGAAAAAAATTCAATTATTTCTAAATACCCCTTATCGTAAATAGATACAAAACTAATTAAAAACCAAATCATAAAAGGAATAAGAATTAATGAACAAATTTTTGTAAAAATCCATTTTTTTGTAGAGTAATGCATTTTAAAAAAAATTTCTCCCGGCCAAATAAAATAAAATTGTTAAAATTAAAGATCCAATCAAAGTGATAACCCCTGATATTTTTGCAGCTTTTAAATCAAAGCCAAAACCAGCATCCCATACCAAATGTCTTATCTCATTTAAAATTTGGAAGCTAAAAGTCCAACAAAGTGAAATAATCAAAAACTTTCCATAAAAAGTATTTAGAACAATTTCAAAGGATCGATAAAAATTTTCACCAAAAAATAACGAAATAGCCCAAAAACAAATGGCCATTAATGCAAAAAAATTTATTACACCTACCACTCTGTGCGTAATTGATAACAAAGATGATATATGCCATTTATAAATTTGAAGATGTGGGCTTAATGGATTATTATTTTGCATAATAAACTTATAAACTATAGTTATAATTTTTTCATTAAACACTCAGCGATTTGTACAGTATTTAATGCCGCTCCTTTTAATAAATTGTCTGATACTACCCATAAATTAATAGCTTTTATATTAGAATTATCTTTTCTAATTCTTGATATATAGGTTGTATAACTTCCTTCAGCTTCTAGAGGTGTCATATATCCTCCATCACTACGCTCATCAATAACTTTACAACCTGGGGCATTTTTTAAAATTTTAATTATATTCTCAAAATCATAAAGATTATCAAACTCAATATTAATAGATTCTGAATGACCAGTTCTAATAGGAACTCTAACGCATGTTGCGGAAACATCAATTTCATTATCTAAGATCTTTTTTGTTTCATTAGTCATTTTTAATTCCTCTTTTGTATATCCATCTTGATCAAAAGAATCGATATGCGGAATTAAGTTAAAAGCGATTTGTTTAGTAAAATTTATTGGGTTAATTTTTTTTCCATCTAAATAATCTCTTGATTGATCAAAAAGCTCATCCATAGGTTCTTTGCCAGCACCAGAAACTGCTTGATAAGTTGAAACTATAACTCGTTTGATTTTATATTCATCATGCAATGGCTTTAAAGTAAGAACCATTTGCATAGTTGAACAATTCGGATTTGCTATTATGTTCTTATGTTTATTAAGTGCTTCTGAATTTACTTCTGGCACAACTAGAGGAACATCTTTTTGCATTCTAAAATAACTAGAGTTATCTATAACAATAGTTTCTTTTGCTGCTTTAGGGACCCATTCTTTAGCTACCTTACTTCCTGCAGCAAAAAAAGTAATCTGGGCTCTAGAAAAATTGTAATTTTTTAAATCTTCGATTTCAATTTCTTTATTTTTAAATTTAATCTTTTTTCCTGCACTTTTTGAAGATGCAACTAAAAAAAGATTATCAATAGCTATTTTAGATTTCTCTAAAATTTCTATTGTTTTTCTTCCAACATTTCCTGAGGCACCAATAATTGCAAAATTCATAAT
>CENU01045427.1_pt1 | contig 14587 bp, 13 predicted proteins | sample 361331 | NCBI WGS metagenome assembly CENU01 (sample SAMEA2619766, study PRJEB7988) | marine metagenome | isolation source: saline water (ENVO:00002010), including
CCATTATCATTCGCCGTCTGCACCTGCTGAATATCTAGACCCAGCTCACGAGCCAAGCGGCGCACATTCGGAGCAGCTGAGACCGCTCTCTTCTTCTCTGGCGCGGGTATCTCGACAACCGGCGTGGGCGCAGGCGTTGGCGCCGGGGCAGCCACTGCAGGGGCAGGTTCCGGTACGGGCTCTTCTTTTGGAGCAGGTTCCGCCACCTTGGCAGGCTCCTCTTTCACCGGTTCCTCTCTCACCGGCTCTGCTTTGACTTCTGCCGCTGCCTCCGCATCCAAGGTTAACACATGCTGACCGACACTCACATTGTCGCCCTGCGCTACCAGCAATTTGCTTATGGTGCCAGCAGCTGGAGAGGGAATCTCCATACTGGCTTTGCCGGCTTCAATTTCTAAAATCGACTGTCCCTCACTGACGCTGTCGCCTTCGCTGACCAAGATGCTGACCACATCGCCACCTTCGATATTTTCGCCCAGTTCAGGCAACATAAATTCAATAGCCATAACGTTACTCTCCTAACGGATTGGGTTTATTCAAATCAATGCCCAGCTCACTCCGAGCACTTTTCAATCTGTCTTCGTCATACTCCCCTTTTGCCGCCAGAGAGGCAAGCACCGTCCATGCAATCGCATGTGCATCCACTTCAAAATGCTCCCGGAGTGCCGGACGATCATCACTACGACCAAATCCATCGGTACCCAATGAAACCAAGCCGTTCGGTGCATGCTGCGCCAGCACACCCGGCATCAGCTTCAGATAGTCCGAGGCCGCTATGGCAGGTCCGGTTTCTCCCTCAAGGCAGCTAGCAAAATAGGGCTTCACATCCTTGCCGTTACGAATTTGCTCCCGCTCCGCATCCTGAACATCTTCAATCAGGCACTTGTAACTCGTGACCGACCAGATGTTGGTGGCCACTCCATACGTCTCCTCGAGCAACTCGCTCGCTTTGATCGCTTCCGGAAGAATCGCTCCGCTCCCCAGAATCTGTGCCTGCGCTTTTTTGTTTTCACGGAACTTATACATACCCTTGAGAATACCCTCTTCGCTTCCCTGTGGCATGGCCGCCTGCACATAGTTATCGTTCATCAGCGTTACATAATAAAATAGCTGTTCGTTCTCTACATACATCCGACGAATACCGTCTTTAATGATAGCCGCCAACTCATACGCAAAGGCCGGGTCATACGCCATCATGTTCGGAATCGTCAATGCCATCACATGGCCGTGTCCATCCTGGTGCTGCAGGCCCTCACCTGCCAGCGTTGTTCGACCCGCTGTGGCACCCAGCAAGAAGCCTTTACACCGCGAGTCTCCCGCAAGCCACGCCATGTCACCAATGCGCTGGAAGCCGAACATAGAGTAGTAGGTATAAAACGGTATGGTGTTAATGCCGTGGTTGGCATACGCCGTACCCGCTGCCACAAACGAAGCAAACGAGCCCGCTTCCGTGATGCCCTCTTCCAGAATCTGTCCATCTTCCGCCTCTTTGTAGAACAGCAGGTTATCCGCATCTACCGGCTCGTAGAGCTGACCCGTATGAGCATAAATTCCGACCTGACGGAACAGCGCATCCATGCCGAACGTCCGCGCCTCATCCGGCACAATCGGCACCACCAGATTACCAATGTTTTTGTCCGCTAAAATTTTGCTCAAAATACGAACAAACACCATCGTCGTTGAAACTTCGCGATCAGAGCCCTCATTGAACTCCTCAAAAATCTTATCTGCTGGCATCTCTACCGGATGGTATTCTGTACGCCGTTGAGGCACATAACCGCCCAAATCCTGACGACGCTCCATCAAGTACTTCATCTCCGGTGAATCCTCATCCGGACGATAGAAGGGCACATCATCAATCTCTTCATCCGAAATCGGCAGCCCAAAACGAGTCCGAAACTCGCGTAACGCTTCCTCACCCAACTTCTTCTGCGAATGCGTAATGTTCTGGCCTTCACCCGCAGCACCCAATCCATACCCCTTCACCGTCTTCGCTAAAATAACGGTCGGACGATCTTGGGTATCGACCGCCTTCTGATACGCCGCAAAAACCTTTGCCGGATCGTGCCCACCACGCCGCATCCGCTTAATCTGATCGTCCGATAAATTTGATGCCATTTCCGCCAATTCCGGATCTGCTCCAAAGAAATGTTCCCGCACATATTCGGCACTCTCCACGGTATATTTCTGATACTGACCATCGACCACTTCACCCATGCGGCGAGCCAGCACGCCATGCTCATCCTTCTCAAACAGCGGATCCCAATCATCGCCCCACAGCACTTTAATCACATTCCAGCCCGCTCCCCGGAAAGAAGCCTCTAACTCCTGCACAATTTTTCCGTTACCCCGAACCGGTCCATCCAACCGCTGCAAATTACAGTTCACAATAAACGTCAAATTATCCAACTTCTCCCGTGCCGCAAGATTGATCGCGCCTAACGTCTCCGGCTCATCTGTCTCGCCATCCCCCAGAAAAGCCCATACCCGCTGATTCGTGCGCTCACGCAGGCCTCGATCTTCAAGATACTTAATGAACCGAGCATGATAAATCGCCGAGATAGGCCCCAATCCCATCGACACGGTGGGAAACTGCCAAAAATCAGGCATCAGCCACGGATGCGGATAGGAAGAGAGACCCGGCTTATCATTCAACTCCTGCCGGAAGTTACTCAAATGATCGTCGCTCAAACGCCCTTCCAAATACGCCCGTGCATACACCCCCGGCGAAGAGTGACCCTGAAAGTAGACCATATCACCCGGGAACGCATCTGTTTTACCTCGGAAGAAATGGTTGAAACCCACCTCGTACAACGTCGCAATAGACTGATAGGTCGAAATGTGACCCCCGATACCATCTTTTGCCCGGTTTGCTCGAACCACCATCGCCATCGCATTCCACCGAATCAAGCTCTTGATTCGCCGCTCCATCTCACGGTCGCCCGGATATGGCACCTGCTGATCCGCCGGAATCGTGTTCACATACGGCGTGTTCGCCGAAAACGAAAGTCGTATACCCTTCCGATAAGCAGAGAGCTGCAGATCACTCAAAATTTCCTTCACCCGATCAGTGCCTTCGCTTTCAATCAGATCGTCCAGTGCGTCCAGCCAGTCCTGCTTTGCCAAGTCCATATAACTCGTCCTTTTTAAGAAACCATTTTCAGCGACGTTTTTTCTAAATCGCAAGGCGGCAGATTAATTCTGCTATGCAGGTGAAACAACATTATTTGCCACAAAAAAAAGACACCATACGAATGACAATAGGGCATTCAGCGCATCAGATACCTTTTCAAGAACTCTTTTTTAGACCCGATTACTATGCTTTACTTCCACCCTTCAAAGAAGGAGTAGCCCCACATGAAACGAATTGGAGCCCACGTGAGCGCCGCCGGCGGTGTGTCCAACGCACCCAAAAATGCCGCAGAGATCGGAGCGGATGCCTTCGCTTTTTTCACCAAAAACCAACGCCAATGGATCGGCAAGCCTCTGGAAGAGAGCGAAATCAACGCCTTTCATGCGGCCTGTCAAGAGCACGATATTGCCTTGGATCACATCCTCCCCCACGACAGCTACCTCATCAACCTCGGTCACCCCGAAACCGAAAAACTCAACAAATCACGCGATGCTTTCAACGACGAAATGAAACGCTGTGAACAACTCCAACTCAAACAACTCAACTTTCACCCCGGCAGCCACCTCAAACAGATCGACGAAGCAACCTGCCTCCAGCTCATCGCCGAATCCATCAACATCGCCCTCGATCACACCAGCGGCGTCACTGCCGTTATCGAAAACACCGCCGGCCAAGGCTCCAATCTGGGTTTCCGCTTCGAACACCTTGCCGCCATCATCGACAAAGTAGAGGACCAAACCCGCGTCGGTGTCTGCATCGACACCTGTCACGCCTTTGCCGGCGGATACGACTTGCGCACCGCTGCCAGCACCGAAGCTGTCTTTGCTGAATTCGACCGCGTCGTCGGCTTCCAATGGCTGCGCGGCATGCACCTCAACGACTCCAAAAAAGAGCTCGGCAGTCGAGTCGATCGCCACCACAGCCTCGGCAAAGGCGAAATTGGAATCGATGCCTTTCAATACATTCTTCAAGACCCCCGTTTTGACGAGATTCCCCTCATTCTAGAAACCATCGACAACTCCATTTGGAAACAAGAAATTCAACTCCTCCGAGACTTTGAACATGCAGCTGCTTGATAATATACGCGTCGTGCTCGTTGAACCCATGATCGGCGGAAACATCGGTGCCGTCTGCCGAGCCATCAACAACAACGGCATCACCGACTTAGCCGTTGTCAATCCCCGTCCCGATACCGATTGGAACGAAGCCGAAAAGCTCGCCTGCAACGCCCGCCCCCAACTCGCCGCCCGAAAAACGTTCGACACACTCGAAGCAGCGATTGCCGACTGTACGCTCGTCGCCGGCACCTCCGCCCGCACCGGCTTCTACCGCGACACGGCCCTCACGCCCGCCGAATTTGCGCCCACGGCCCTCGAAAGCGCGGCTCACCACCGCATCGCACTCCTTTTCGGTCGCGAAGACAAAGGCCTCTTTAACGAAGAATTGGCGCTCTGCACCCACATCATTCACATCCCCACCAGCCCGCTCTACTCCTCCCTCAACCTCTCCCACGCTGTGATGGTCTGCTGCTACCAACTCTTCCAAGCCACCGCCAATGTTGAACTCCCCACTGAAAAAGCCGACGAAGCCGACACCCAACTCCGAGAACGCATGTTCTCCCTGTGGCGTGAAATGATGATTCAAACTGAATTCACCCACGACCAAAAACTCGAGCACATGATGATGGGTCTGCGCCGCATCTTCAACCGCGGAAAGCTCACCGTTCCCGATACCAAAATACTAATGGGACTCGCCAAACAGTCCCTCTGGGTAGTCGACCGTTGGCGAGAAGCCGCGCAACAACAGAAAGAAAATTCATGACCCTCTACCCCGACAAAAAATCAATTTCCAAAGCTGAAATCAACGAATTGCCCATGCAAGCCTACGAAGGCCCAATCGTTAACTGCACAACACCTGAACAAGCCGAAGAAGCCGCACAAGAGCTCCTCCAAGAAACCCTCCTTGGGTTTGATACCGAAACCCGTCCCAGTTTTCGAAAAGGCGAACACTACCTCCCCGCCCTCCTGCAACTAGCGGCTCCCCACAAAGTCTATCTTTTCCAACTGCAGCAATGCACGCTTACGCCCGCGCTGCTCCAACTGCTCAGCCGCCCCGATATCATCAAAGCAGGCGTCGCTTTGAAACGCGATGTGGACGAGCTAAAACAGCTAACTCCCTTTGAACCGGGAGGATTTGTTGAACTGGCCACGATTGCCGAAGCCGCTGAAATTAAAAACCTCGGGCTACGCGCCCTCACCGCCCTCCTATTCGGGTTTCGCATTTCCAAAAAAGAGCAAGTCTCCAACTGGGCCAAAAAAATCTTATCCGATGCTCAAAAAAAATACGCCGCAACCGACGCATGGCTGGGGCGCAATCTGTATCTTGCTTTCAAAGAAAAAGGGCTGATTCACTCATCAGCCCCATCATCTCCACCAGATTAATCCGAGGGAGTTAGCCGTTCAGCAATTCCACTAGTTCCGCTTGTTGCTTCAGGCCCACCATCGTCTCCTTCAATTCGCCATCTTCGAGCAACAGCAAGGTCGGAATCGAGCGTACTGAAAATTTCGCAGCCAGGTCTGGATTCTCATCCACGTTAACTTTGGCAATCACAGCAGCCTCGCCAATCGCACCCTTCACCTTCTCCAGAATCGGAGTTTGCATCTTGCACGGCCCACACCAAGGTGCCCAAAAATCTACTAATACTTTTCCCTGCTTCACTACCTCATCAAACGATGCACTATCCAAATCCAATAAACCTTCAGCCATAATATAACTCCTTTAATTCACATTTCTTATACCGACACATACTGATGAGGTAAAGAGAACATTGCCTATCAGTGCCACAATGTATACGTTTCGACACCATGTATAAAAAATTACAACGCATTCAACTCATTATTACCGACCTTGCCGAAAAAAACCAATGCTTTGGAAAACTGGACGACGGGATGAGCGTCTTTGTGCAAGGTACCATTGCCGTCGGCGATCACGTCGAAGCCGAAATCATCAAAATCAAAAAACAATATCTCGTCGCCCGCCTAACCCAAATTCTCTCTCCAGCCCCCACCCGCATCCAGCCCGTTTGCAACTATTTTGGCACCTGCGGCGGTTGTAAATGGCAGCACATGAACTATTCTGAACAACGTCGGCTCAAACAGAAACAGGTCACCGACGCCCTCCATCATATCGGCGGTTTTACCTCCATCCACTGCCAGCCCTGCATACCTGCCGAAGAGATCTACCACTATCGCAACAAAGTCGACTTCTCCTTCACCGACCTTCGCTACCTAACCCTTGAAGAGATGGAACAAAACCCTGAAGAGCTACAAAAACCTATCGACTTCGCCCTCGGCTTCCACGCCCCCGGACGATTTGCGAAAGCGATTGATATCGATCACTGCCACCTCGCCACCCCCGAAATGAATCAGGTACTCAACCTCACCCGTGAATTCGCTCTCCAACACCGAGATGAACTCCCCATCTACTCCACCCACACCCACACCGGCGAACTCCGTAACCTCGTCGTCCGCAATGCCGGACACACCCACGAACTTATGGTAAACCTCGTCACCACCACGCACCAACCAGCCCTCATGCAATCCCTCGCCACCCATCTGAACCATGCGCTCGGAAACACCCTCACCACCTTTGTCAACAGCACCACCTCCGCCAAAAATACCGTCGCCTTAGGTGAGAAAGAGTTCGTCATGCACGGGGAAGGATATATCTCCGACCGCCTCGGCGCCTATACCTATCGCATCTCACCCAACTCCTTCTTTCAAACCAATACTGCGCAAGCAGAAACCCTCTATCAGCAAATCCTCACCACGGCCCAACTTAGCCCAGATGATATTGTATACGACCTCTTCTGCGGCACCGGATCGATCACCCTCTTCGCCTCTGCTCACTGCCAAAAAGTTCTCGGCATCGAACTCGTAGAAAGCTCCGTTCAAGACGCTCAGGCCAACGCCGAGCGCAATCAGGTCGAAAACTGCTCCTTCCTTCAACTCGACATAAAAAACATTCGCTCCATCGCAGATCAACTGTCTCGTTTCGGCTCCCCCGATGTCGTCATCACCGACCCTCCACGGGCGGGCATGCACCCCAATGCGATTCAACTGCTCCGCGAAATCGCACCCCCCGTCATTATCTACGTCAGCTGCAACCCCGCTTCCCTCGCGCGCGATGGCGCCGCCCTCGCCGAAAATAATCTCTACCAACTAACCGAATGCACACCCATCGACCTCTTTCCACAAACCAACCATGTCGAAAGTATTGCCCGCTTCGAAAGACGCTAGCTCCAACATCCCCCCACCGGCAGCGGGGCCTCCATCTGCACCAGCTCCTTTAAAACCGGATGCTCCACCGTTAATCGGCGATGATGCAAGCCAATCGCCTTCGACTCCCTTTTCGCCCCATAACGCACATCCCCCACAATCGGACAACCCATCCCGCTCAACTGAACCCGAATCTGATGATACCGCCCCGTTATCAATTCTACTTCCAGCAACGCACCCGCCGCACCCACCGACACCTGCCGATACCGCAACACCGCTCGCTTCGCATCCCGACACGATTCATCAACAATGCGCCCCGCATGGTTATCATGCACCAGAAAATCGACTAACTCACCCGAGAGCTTCTCCGGTGCTCGTTCCACCCGCGCCACATACAACTTGCCCGACCGCAACTGCCGCATCGACTCATTCAACCGACTCAACGCCTTACTCGTTCGCGCAAACAACACCACCCCGCTCACCGGACGGTCCAGTCGATGCACCGCATGCAGAAAAGCCGCCCCCGTTTTTTTCTTCTCCACCCGCACCCACTCACGCGCCCAATCCTCTACATTCATCTCATCGCGACCACTGGCCTGCGTCAACATCCCCCCCGGTTTATCGACCGCCAGCAGGTGATTATCCGAATAGACCACCCGAGCCCCCAATGCCTTCACATCATACATCACCGCCTCACGCCTCCAGCCAACGCGCCCACGTTCCACTCGGCAACGGATAACAACTCCCATCGCCTCGCAACAGCATCTCCCCCTGTTCATGAACACCCGACGCATGAAACTGCTCGACTAAATTATGCAACACTTGCGGCGAAAACCCCGGCGTGTGCGAAGTCAACACCACAAACAGCGGATCATCACTCAACACCTCGTGAACCAGTTCCAGCGTATTGAGCATCTGCTCCTCCACCTTGAACAGCTCCCCCTTGCGGCCCCGCCCAAACGAAGGCGGATCCAACAACACCGCATCATATCGATTTCCCCGCTTCACCTCGCGCCGTAAAAATTTGAGCACATCATCCACAATCCACCGAACCGGCGCAGCCTCCAACCCATTCAACAACGCATTCTCACGCGCCCAATCCACCATCCCCTTTGAAGCGTCTAGATGACAACAGGCCGCCCCCGCCTGGGCCGCCGCAAGTGTCGCACCACCCGAATAGGCAAACAGGTTCAAAAACCGAACGCTGTCCCCTCTTTTTTCATGCGCCTCATGCAACGTTGACCGAATCCACTCCCACATAGCCAATGTCTCAGGGAACAACCCCACATGACCAAAATCCGTAGCCGACAATTTCATCCGCACACCCGCTACTTCCACTTCCCAACTCGTAGGTAATGCCGCTCGTCCCTCCCACTGCATACCAGCCCGCCGATCAAAACGCGCCGTCGCACCGCTCCACAATTCCTCATGCTGCGGCGCCCAGACCGCCTGCGCACATGGCCGGTCCAACACCACTTCGCCAAACCGCTCCAACTTGCGACCCGTTCCGCTATCCAATAACGCATATCCCAATGACTCGCTCATGACGTCCGACGACTCCGATCCTTAAACAACCCCTTGTTTTTCCGCAACCGTCCTCGCTCACCATCAACAGCAATGTTTAGCAAAATACCAAACATAATCGACGACGCCAAAATACTCGAACCCCCGTAACTAATAAAAGGCAATGCCAACCCCTTCGTCGGGGCCGATCCCGTTACCACCGCAAAATTAATCAACGCCTGCAACGCGATCATCAACGCAATACCATGCGCCAAAAAACGACCGAACAAATCCTGCGCCCGCCGGGCTACCTGCATCCCCGTCGCAAACAACACCCCATACATCACCACCACCAACAACGAAGCAATCAAGCCCAGCTCTTCTCCAATAATCGGAAAAATAAAATCCGTATGCGCCTCCGGAAGATAGTGATATTTCTGAAAACTGTTTCCAAACCCCACACCAAACAACTCACCACTCGCGAACGCTCGCAAGGAATTCGCCAACTGCCACGCCTTCCCCTGCTCATGCGCCTGCGGATCCAGAAACGCCATTATACGTCCCATCCGTTCTGGATTCTGGAAAATCAACATCGCCACCCCCAGCAGACCGACCCCCGCCACCCCCATCAACGGCAACATGGGCGTGCCAGCCATCATCATCAAACAGAGTCCCACGGCAGCAACCAACAACGTGGTTCCGTAATCCGGCTCCACTAATATCGGCACCGCAAAACTCGCCAGCAAAAGAAATGGTATCACCAAGCCATAGCGAATTTCCTCCAACCGCCGCATACTCCGCGCGAGCCACCACGACATCACAATAATAAAAATCGGCTTCGCAAACTCCGACGGTTGAATGGTCATCGGTCCCACCTGCAGCCAGCGCCAACTTCCATTGACCATTTTACCGATTCCCGGAATCCGCACCAACACCAGCAATCCAATCGAAACCAGCGCCAACGGCAACACAGCTCGCTCATAGAGCCTATAATCCAATCGCGCCGTCACCACCGCCGCCACCACCGAAATACCCAGCCAGATTAATTGACGCTCCACAAAATATGAAGCATCACTGCTACGCTCCGAACTGGCACTCATCAGCACCAGCATCCCCAATGCAACCAGCAGCAAAACAACCGTAATCAGCGGCGTAACCGTCCGGTGCATCGGCGCGCGTCCTTTACACTACTCGCTAAACGGAATGCGTAGCGTAAAGCCTTCTCTCAACGGTTCACCCTCAACGATCTGAGGATTCGCCCGCAAAATTTCCGCTTTGCTCACACTATAATCACGCGCAAAATCATCCAGCGTATCCCCCGGATATACCTGCACTTCTCGAACCACCCCAATCGCACCCTCCGGCACTTCAACCGGACTCACCTCCACCAGCGAAGATGCATTCATAACCGGCGCAGCCGACAACGGAGCCAAATCCGGCTCACTCACGACCGACGGTTCAAGTGTAGTCTCCACTGCAGACGAACGAGCCGCAGGAACACTTCCATAACTCGGAATATATATTTCCTGACCCGCATAAATACTGTCGCCCTGAATTTGGTTCAAGCTACGCAAATCATTGAGACTCACGCCAGCACGCATCGCGATTTCAGACAGTGTATCCCCCTTCTGAATCTGATACGTTCCACCCCGAACCACATTAGACGTCACCGTTTTTGTCACGGTCTGACGACTCACCGCGCCTCGACCTGCCGGGATCCGCAACTCCTGCCCCACAAACAACACATCCGGATTAGAAAGATTATTCAGCTCGATCAGCGTCGATGAACTCGTATCAAAATCAACCGCCAACTGAGAGATCATATCACCCGGCTGCACGATATAAATTTCACTGGCCGCCGCCGCAACACTCGGCGCACTCACCACCGGCAAATCTGCACCCATTTCACTCGTCGTGATGATCGGCTCATACATCTCCTCACCATACAACGGTTCACTCGCCAAAACACCCGAACCACCACTCATCGTAGTCGACGACGTCACACTTCCCTGATGCTGGTGTCTCCACGGACCCTTATGCTTCGCACCCGCTCCCCGACCGCTTCCGAACGACTCAGTCGTAATACAACCCTGTGTCATCAACAACGCACCCACACCCACAACACCCATCACACGTTTGAAAATATCTACTCTCATTTCCATTCTCCTACCTTCCTTCACTCCATCGGCTAACCAACGTCTTGAAACGATCCCCTCGTTCCTCAAAACTCTTAAACTGATCAAAACTTGCACACCCCGGCGAGAGCAACACAACCTCTCCCTCAAGAGCCTCACAACAAGCCTCATCAAACGCATCTTTCATCGAGCCAAACGAGGCGCAGGCCATCTCACGCCCCCATTCCCGCTCCATAATCGAAGCTGCATTTCCAAAAACGTATAATCTCAGGACCTTTTCCGCCAGTATTTCTTTAACAAAACTCAGATCCGATTCCTTCAATACTCCACCCGCTAACAGCCGCACCCCCCCCCTGCAAGAGGCAACCGCCGCCGCCATCGCCGCCAAATTTGTCGCCTTTGAATCGTTAATAAATTCCACCCCATTCACACATTCCACCCGCTCAAAACGATGTGCCAGCCCCTCAAACTGCTGTGCCGCCTCCTCAAATGCCTCCCGACCAACGCCCACCGCCTCCATCACGGCGGCCACCGCCACGGCACTGCTCGCCATCCAATGCGGCGCATCAAAATAACTACCCCGAACATCCAAAACCAATCGTTCACCGCACCAAACCCGCCCCTCTTGTGCACGATAATCAGCCTCTATCCCTGTTCCCACCCACGCGACATCTTCCACGCCATCAAGTGTTGCCGCATACAAATCCCGCCACTCCCACGGCAGAACCGCCCGTTTCAAGGCGTTCCCTTTGCTTCCAAAAATACGTTCTTTCGTCCGCACATAGGTCTCCATATCTCCATGCCTATCCAGATGATTCGGCCGCACATTCAACAACACCCCAACCTCCGGCGTAAAATCCACAACGGTCTCCAACTGAAACGAGCTCACCTCCAATACCCACCAATCGGCCCGCGAATGCGTACGAGCCAATGTCGAAGCCGGAACGCCATAATTCCCCCCCAACCCCACTTCAAACCCACACTTTTTCAACCCATCTGCCAACCACTTCACCGTACTGCTCTTCCCGTTTGAACCCGTTACAGCCACCGTCCGACCCGCATACCGAGACCACCCCAACTCCAGCTCCGAACAGTAGGCAACCCCCGCTTCTCGCAAGGCAACCAACCAGGGATGCTGCAACGAAAATCCCGGACTCACCACGCCCAGTTCAAACAACCGCTCCCGACACAACCGCTCCACCGCATCCCCATCATGCGTTCGCTCATCCACCACCACCACGTCCACATCCTCCGATTGCAACAGCGCCTCCGCCGCACGGCCACTAAGCCCTGCCCCCAACACAATCGCTGACTCAATCCCCCTCTTCATTAGCGAATCTTCAACGTCGCAATTCCAATTAACGCAAAAATGATCCCCAAAATCCAAAAACGCGTCACAATCACCGTCTCCACCAACTGCGGCAACCGATTCTCACGCACCGCACGCTCCTTCTCCACATGCTCAAAATGATGATGCAACGGCGCACACTTAAAAATCCGACGGCCAGTGCCCGAACGCTTCCGTGTATACTTAAAGTAGCTCGTCTGCAAAATAACACTCAACGCCTCCATCACAAAAACACCCCCCACGATAATCAACAAAAGCTCCTGCTTAATCAACACCGCCAACATCGCAACCGCCCCCCCCAGCGCCAGACTCCCCGTATCGCCCATGAAAATTTTCGCCGGATGACAATTAAACCACAAGAACCCCAATCCCGCACCCAACAACGCCCCGCAAAAAACCGTCAACTCCCCGCTCCCCTGAACAAACGGCACCTGCAAATAACTCGAAAAATTAAAATGACCCGCCACATACGTAAGCAACAAATAAGCGCCGATCACTGAATTCGTACACCCGATCGCCAGTCCATCCAATCCATCCGTCAAATTGACCGCATTCGAAGCCCCCACCAATACCAACACCAAAAAAACAAAGGCCCCCAACAATCCCATATCCAACACCGGAAACTTATAAAACGGAACCATCAAATCCCGTACCCGCTGCTGCGTCTCCGCATCCATCCACAACACCGCAAACACAACCCCCGCCCAGAACAGCTGCGCCAAAAACTTACCCCGCACACTCAATCCGTTCTTCCGCTTAATCTTCCAATAATCATCCAGAAATCCAATACCACCCATCACCACCAACGTCCCCAGCGTTAACCAAACATATCGACTCGTCGGAATCGCCCACAACAACGTCGCCACCACCGTAGCAATCATAATAATGATGCCCCCCATCGTCGGCGTCCCCACCTTCTGACTTCGCTGAACACTGCCCACCCGCTCATCCACTTGCTGCTCACTGAAATTGATTCGCTGCAACCGACGAATCCAACCCGGGCTAATCCACAACATCATCAAAAAACCCGTGGCCGCCGCACCCAACGTCCGCACCGTGATATATTGGAAAAGACGCAACTCAGAGAGAAACGATTCAAACTGTGACAAATAATAAAGCATACCTTAATCCTTGTAATATAAATCAAACACCTGCTCGAGTCTCAACCCACGAGAACCCTTCAACAAAACCGCATCCCCCTCCGAAAGCCAAGACCGCAATATCCCCACCGCCGCTTCAATCGACTCCGCATACACACCCCTCCCACGTCGTACCATCCGCTCACCAAAAGCTCCCACCGCAATCCACCCATCCAACGGCAGCTCCTCCACATAATCAGCCAAAGCCAAATGCTCCTCCTCCGCCACAGCACCCAATTCCCGCATCTCCCCCAGCACCGCAAACCGCCGTCCACTCGGCATCTCACCAAATGTCTTCAACGCCGCCCGCATCGATAATGGATTCGCATTATACGCATCATTCACCCAGCAAACACCCCCCCGCTCCAACCGCTCCCACCGCATCGGCGCAGCCCGAAACAGCTTCAACCCTTGCCGCATCTGTTCATGCGACAACCCCAACAACAGACCCAACCCAATCGCCCGCAACAAATTTCCCGCCATATGCTCCCCCGGCTGCGGCAAATCATACGTCACCCCCTCCACCCGTAACCGCCCATCCACCAGATCACCCCGCACCGTTGCCTCTACCCCCAACCCCACATCCAGCACCGACGCCTCCGTCTGATCACACAAATACTCAAACCACCACTCGTTCCTCGACAAAATAGCCGTGCCGCTCCCTGCTAACGCCCGCAACAACTCCGCCTTCTCATTCACAATCCCCTCCAACGAATCAAAACGCTCCCGATGCGCCGCCCCCAAATCCGTCATGATCGCCACCTCCGGCGCCAACCAACTCGCTAACGGGGCAATCTCCCCCGGTCCACTCATTCCCAGCTCCACCACCGCCAACGCATGCGACTCCCTCAACCCCAGCAACGTCAACGGAACCCCAATATGATTATTATAATTACCAGCTGTCCGATGAACCTCACCCCACGCATTCGCCACCGCCGCCGCCAACTCCTTCACCGTCGTCTTGCCCACACTCCCCGTCACCCCAACCGCACAACCCTTCCACTTCGATCGACTCAACACCCCCAACTGCTGCAGTCCCACCAACGGATCCT
>CENU01040680.1_pt1 | contig 14514 bp, 8 predicted proteins | sample 361331 | NCBI WGS metagenome assembly CENU01 (sample SAMEA2619766, study PRJEB7988) | marine metagenome | isolation source: saline water (ENVO:00002010), including
AGGCGTCTGAGGAGAGACCCTCTGACAGAAAAGGTCCCTGTGATTTTACTAACCGCTAAAACATCAGAAGACAGTAAAATTACTGGCCTAGATTCGGGAGCTGATGACTTTATATCCAAACCCTTCTCCCCAAAAGAGCTAATCTCTCGGATCAAGGCTATCATCAGACGCTCAACAGTGACAGAACCCAGCGAACCAATAAAGGTCGGTGAAATGCTTTTTGATCCAGAGAGCCATAGGGTTAGCATTTGCGATGAATCCGTTGACATTGGACCAACCGAGTACCGAATGTTGCAGTTTTTTCTTACTCACCAAGAACGAGTCTACTCACGTGATCAGATTCTAGACCATGTTTGGGGCGCCAACGTCTATCTGGACGAGCGAACGGTTGACGTTCATATTCGTCGGCTTAGGAAGGCAATTTCGGTTGCAGGACATGAAAAATATGTTCAGACTGTTCGGGGAGCCGGATACAGATTCTCTACCCGGACAAAATAAATCCGACAAAGGTCTTTGTTGTTTTGCGATACGGCATTCAGACTGAAGCTCGACGCTTTTCCGCTTTAATGCTTTTTTCTCTGTTGATCGGAATTCTACTCGAGGCACCGCTTGAATTTTTCTTGCTGGGACTGAGTGTTTATTTAATATGGTTTATGCGAAAAGGTTTTGCGATTTTTCGCTGGGTGGAAGGAGGCATGAGAGGTGCGCCACCATTCAACAATGGTGCGTGGATCGAGGTTATTCGCCTATTAGAGCGACTAAAGCAGTTGCAACGACGCTCAAAAGAAAAACTGCGGTTCACCGTCAAGCGTGTTCGGCGAATGACCAAGTCTCTAGACCAGGGTATGGTTATATTGAATGGAGATTTAAGCTTGGACTGGTGGAATCGCTCTGCCGAGTCCCTGTTAGATTTCCGCAAGACCGACCGAGGTAGTCCCATCACGAATTTTGTTAGGCATCCCGATTTCATAAAGTTTGTTTCAAAGGCACGTTTTAAAGAGCCTCTCCGGATACCTTCTGGCTCCGAACCTAATGTTCAGCTCGAATTCTTCGGTTCTAATGTGGGACAGGGTGAAATAGTCCTTATCGTTACAGATGTTACCGAACTAGATAATCTGGAGAGTTTGCGGAAAGAGTTTGTGGAAAACGTTTCCCATGAATTAAGAACACCACTGACCGTCATTAAAGGGTATGTGGAGACCCTGCGAGATTTATCAGACGTACCCAAGAGCGAGGCCAAGGTCCTCGCTCAAATAAGCCTTCAAGTAGAAAAAATGGAGGCATTAGCTGATGATTTAGCCTTATTATCGAGGCTAGAGTCGGAAACCCCGCCCCAGCCGATAAATCCGTTTAAACTCAAGCCGTTGCTGGATGATATTGTCAATGACGCCAAACGTTTGAGCGCAGGAAAACATGTCATCAAACTCGATTGTGACAGCCGGTTGGAGATTCTCGGAAATGCGAACGAATTACGAAGCGCGTTCAGTAATATTGTGTTCAACGCCGTGAATCATAATCCAAAGGGAGCAAATATAGACATACACGCCGGTGAGGATGCCAACTTCTTAAATGTATCCATCCGAGATGATGGCGTAGGTATTGATTCGACTGAAATACCTCGCCTTACCGAGCGATTTTACCGGGTTGATGCAAGCCGAAACTCACACTCTGGTGGGACTGGATTGGGATTGGCAATTGTAAAGCATACGCTTAATCGATATAACGGTAGCCTCATAGTTAGCAGCCGAATCGGCGAGGGCGCTGAGTTTTTGTGCAAACTGCCCCGGACATGATGAGCTGCCTTTATTGTTTGATATCCGAGCAGCGAAATTGGTAGTGGAGGTAGTAGTCACCCTCCCGAGATTGAATCATCTCGCTCCATTGCATTTCGAGGCGCCATCCCCTCGAGCAGTTATGTGCCATATCCAAATGTAATCGGTGAATGGCAAGATTAACCGATTGCTCGAACTTTGCATCTGATCGCAAAGAATACTTTCGGCGAGCAATATATGCTTGATTTGGGGTATGCCTGATCGCATTTGGGGTGCTTATATTGCGTTCTGCGATGCCAGAGACAGAATCTAATATTCCGTCGCCAAAAAGCGATATCGGGGTCTTCTTTGCCTGATTCAATGACTGATCTTTGTCAATGTGCTCGCATGAACCTATTTGGGAAACAAAATCAGACTGATCGATCGCATCTGCATCAAATTTGCACTCGGAGCTTGCCATGGTCGAGACCATCAATAATATGGGATAAAACCCATTTGTGCCTTTTAAGGATAGTCTATTGGGTATATTTTGACCGTTTATAACCTCGTTTAAAATTTTTTTTTGAATTAAAACTTGTGTTCTATCCCCAACCCCAGTGAATTCCAGTCTTGTTCATTGGAACCCTCATTTTTTGTTTAAAAGACGAATAGTTTGGTCTTATTTGACAGTTTATAATCTTCACCCACAGAAAGAGTGTCTTCCTCGTTCCCTGTACTATCATCCTCAACGCGACCATATTGTGCCTTTAGAATGCAATTTCGATTTGGTAAGAGGCACTTAAAAAGTAGCCTGATTCATCCAGACCGGTCAGATCGTTTTCGTTTTGCTGAAGCATGAAACCCAGAGCCTTGAGTCAATTTTATATCGACTAATCAGGCGCAACAAATCCTGTTTGTCAACGTCCTGATCTCCGGTCAACGCTAGATATAGATTCTCTCCTGAATAGCTTACCGAGTAGGACATGCCGTCAGCTATACCTGTGTCACTGCTCCCATCTCCATCTATATCACTGCCCTCACCGGGGACTATGGCTATGGTTGCGGATAAGCCATTCAGCTCTGGTGAAGTGTAAGCAAATACATTGGACAGTCGGTTTTCTCCTTCAAACGTGTGTTTAACGTCGCCTTGAAGATCATTAAAAAGATCAACTTTGCTCAATGTGAGTTTTGTAGGGGAGTCGTGGTTGCCTGCCCAGATGGTGCCGAAATTTCCCATTATTCCAAGCATAATATTTCGTTGCGACAGCGTTAGTCGATCACGGTCAACCCGGCAGGATTCATCCCCAGCGGAGTCATCAACACAAGCGGTGGTGCTCGATGTCTTATTCCCATCATCAGCGTACATTTCAAACTCGGCTTTGTAGATGGCGAAAAGACTATCAGTGATTTCTGTTTTACCGGCAAAGCCAAAACGTGATGCATTGCTGTCCAATTGCCAGTGCTTGTTTTCATCCTGATCATCGTTCACCACAGATATGTTTATTTTTCCATAGGTTTTTCCGTCGATCGGTCCCGCGGCCATTGGGTTGCAAGAGAACCCGAGAACAAAGCTTAGCGCCGTTATTCGAATGGCTGGTTTCATTTATTTCTCCATAAAGTCCGAGACATGAGTAATTGTTTTTCGCAATAAGTGTCATGTGTGTTGCTTGGCAAATATATGGCAAAGTTATTACATTTTTGTGACATGAAAACAATATTGTCATTTTAATGTCACAAACTTTTCATAAAGTGATTTTAAAGTGTCTAAAACGGAGTCAGACATGTCTATCAAAAAAACTTTCGAAGTCTTTTTAGCAATCACACTGGTGTTGTCACTCGCAGCCACGACGTCTGCCAGAGAAAATATTGAAGTGGTTGGGTCCTCAACGGTCTACCCTTTCTCTACCGTGGTAGCGGAGCGTTATGGAAGAAGCAGTGGCAAAGCGACTCCAAAAATAGAGTCGACCGGGTCGGGTGGCGGGATGAAACTATTCTGCTCCGGTATCGGCACGCAGTTTCCAGATATCACGAATTCATCCCGCAGGATGAAAAAGTCTGAGTTTAACCAATGTCAAAAGAATGGTGTGTCGGAAATTGTCGAGGTACAAGTGGGTTTCGATGGGCTCGTAATGGCAAACTCTGTCGAAAGCCCAGTTATGAAACTTTCTCGCAAAGAGATCTTTTTGGCACTGGCCGCTAAAGTTCCCGGAGACAAAGAGGGGGAGTTAATCGACAACCCCTACATGACTTGGAAGCAAATAAATGAGTCGTTACCGGATGATAAGATAGAAGTGTTGGGCCCACCACCAACATCGGGTACCCGGGATGCATTTGTCGAATTGGCGATGGAAGGAGGTTGCAAGGCGATTCCCTGGTTGGCAGCAATGGAGAAGACGGACAAAAGAGCCTTTAAAAGCATCTGCCACACGATTAGGGAGGATGGGCACTTCATAGAAGCCGGTGAAAACGATAATCTTATCGTTCAGAAACTTCAGGCGAATCCAAAAGCCCTGGGTATATTCGGCTTCAGCTTTCTTGATCAGAACGCCGATTCCGTTCATGGAGCGTTTATAGAAGAGGTTGCCCCTGAATTTGACTCTATCGCAGATAAATCTTACCCCGTATCACGGCCGCTTTATTTTTATGTGAAAAAAGCACACGTAGGCGTAGTGCCCGGTATCCAGGGTTTTCTTGATGAATTTACTAGCGAAAAAGCCTGGGGCGAGGAGGGTTACCTTGCCGAAAAGGGGATGATCCCGCTGTCAACCGAACAGAGGCGGCGCACTGCTAAAAATACTCGAGCTATGTTGCCGATGACTGGTGATGAACCATTGAAATAGTGTGAATAACTTGGCGCAGAGACGCCCAATTTGTTGCTTTACATGCCAATTTTATGAGGTTTGATAGCGCCTTATGCAATCGAGTGAAATGTTCCTCCTCTTGTTAGGTGCCTCCGTCTTGGCGTTCTTCCTAGGGCGACGCCGTTCTGAGGCGCTCGCTCACATCTCAGGTGGACTTAATTCCTTACATTCGCTCCCAAATTATCACGGTTATTTCACTGCTATTTGGACCGCGCTGCCAGCGCTCTTAGTTCTGATAATCTGGATGACGCTGGAAAACTATGTGATTATCAGATTAACTTTTGAGTCACTTCCAGAACATCTGCTCCCAACAGACACCTCAAGCACGACCTTACTCGCAAATAAAATAAATAACTTGGCTTTGGGTGTCCTGCCGCCAGTCGGACAGCCAACTGAGATTTTAGCGGCGGCGAAACAACTTCTTCTTTACAACGAATTCTCACGCTGGACTATGGCGGCTGTTGTTTCGTGTACCGCGCTGATGGGGTTTAGTTGGGGAAGGTCATATTTGTCGACTGAATTTAGAGCTCGTCAGCCGGTTGAAAGTGTGGCCCAATACGTACTTTTTTGCTGCGCCGTGGTGGCTATCTTTACCACTCTTGGGATCTTATTATCGGTGATCTTCGAGTCGCTGCAATTTTTTAAGTCTGTGCCAGTATTTGATTTCGTGTTTGGTCTAGAATGGAGCCCGCAGACAGCGATCAGAGACGATCAGGTTGGCTCCTCTGGGAGTTTTGGGGCGGTACCATTATTTGTTGGCACCTTGCTCGTTTCGGCTGTAGCAATGTGCATTTCGGTCCCTGTCGGTTTGATGTCAGCCATTTATTTAGCGGAGTATGCGCACCGATCAACCAGAACTTATGCGAAGCCCGCTTTAGAAGTTCTAGCAGGCATTCCAACAGTGGTTTATGGATTTTTCGCGGCTCTTACCTTGGGCCCATATTTGCGCACAATCGGCGAAAGTTTTGACTTATCCGTATCATCCGAAAGCGCGCTTGCGGCTGGGATTGTGATGGGCGTCATGATTATCCCGTTCATCTCTTCTCTTGCGGATGACGTTATTACTGCGGTTCCACAAGCAATGAGAGACGGATCCTTGGCTATGGGCGCCACGCATTCCGAGACAGTCTGGCGTGTCGTTATTCCAGCTGCATTGCCGGGCATCGTGGCAGGGATTATGCTGGCTATTTCAAGAGCAATTGGGGAAACGATGATCGTTGTCATGGCCTCTGGTCTCGCTGCGAATCTCACAGCGAATCCGCTCGAGTCTGTTACCACCGTGACGGTACAGATTGTCACCCTGCTAACGGGTGACCAGGAGTTTGACAGTCCCAAAACGCTGGCAGCATTTGCCCTTGGACTCATGTTATTCATTGTTACTTTAATCCTAAACGTGATAGCCCTTCAGGTCGTGAAACGATTTCGAGAACAATATGAGTAAACCCAGTAGAAATTTAGAAAGAATTCAAAGGTCGCTGGTATCCCGGTATCGTGCTGAAAAGGCATTTCGTCTTTGTGGAGTTGCGGCGGTGACTCTGGGACTTCTGGCAGTCTTGGTTCTTTTTGCCGATATTTTTCTTAAAGGAAAGAGCGCTTTTTCAGCAACCTATATTCAGCTCGAAATCAATTATGATCAAGAGGTGCTTGGCATAGACGACCTGTCTGACGAGGGGGCGTTAATGTTGGCTGATTGGGATGGACTGCACAAAACCGCTTTAAGGCAAGAATTTCCCCAAGTGCGAAAAAGATCAGAAAGAAGGGAGCTTTACGCTTTGGTCAGTAATGGAGCCGGTTACGATCTCAAGGAAAGGCTTCTGAGCGAGCCTGAGTTGTTGGATCAAACTGAAAAGTTTTGGATTCTTGCTGATGATGATATCGATACTTACTACAAGAGTTTGTTGAAAGGGCGAGCCTACACTGCTCGACTTTCTCTGGCTCAGCTAGAGCGAGTCAAGCAGCTCATTGATCAGGATAGAATTGAGCTGCAATTCAATGCAAACTTCCTTAGTCGAGGAGATTCTCGGGAACCCGAGCAGGTAGGAATTAAGGGCGCAATGTTTGGGTCTTTTTTTACACTCGTTATAACCCTTCTTCTCTCATTTCCTATTGGTATAGCAGCTGCGATGTACTTGGAAGAATTTGCGGAAAAAAATCGTTGGACTGAATTCATCGAGGTAAATATCAACAATTTGGCAGCGGTACCATCCATAATTTTTGGGTTGCTTGGACTCGCTATATTTATAAACTTTTTCAATGTGCCGCGTTCAATACCGTTTTTAGGGGGCTTGGTTCTGGCAGTGATGACATTGCCAACCATTATTATTACCAGCCGTGCAGCAATTAAGTCTGTTCCGCCATCCATTCGGGAAGCTGCTCTGGGGCTGGGTGCTTCCCCAAACCAAGTGGTGCTGCATTATGTGGTACCATTGGCGATGCCTGGCATGCTGACCGGCTCCATAATTGGAATGGCGAGAGCCTTGGGAGAAACTGCGCCGTTGCTTATGATAGGCATGGTGGCGTTTATTGCAGACGTGCCTGGCGGTTTTACTGATCCAGCCACAGTGCTGCCTGTGCAGATCTTCCTCTGGGCGGATAGCCCTGAGAGGGCCTTTATTGAGAAGACATCAGCAGCTATTATGGTGTTGCTGGCTTTTTTGATAACGATGAATCTATCTGCCGTTTGGCTCCGCAAAAAACTAGAACGACGCTGGTGATAAGGATTTGAAATGTCAACTACTGTAGTCTCCGCAGCCGAAACAGACTCTAATCCACGTTCACAGGATTTGATGAGTGGTGATCAAACGAATTTCTTAAATGATATTCAAGATCATGTAACTGTTGGAACTTGTTTTTCTGAGAATGCGAAAATGTCGATCAAGAATGTGAGCGTATTTTACGGAAACAAGCAGGCAATCTTTGACGCGTCGGTCGATATTACTGAAAATCAGGTGATTGCCATGATTGGTCCATCCGGGTGTGGTAAGTCGACTTTCCTGCGGTCACTGAACCGGATGAATGATACTATTGGAGGTTGCCGGGTCAAGGGCCACATCAGTATGGATGGACAGGATCTATACTCTCCCAAGCTGGATGTTGTGGAATTGAGAGCAAGGGTCGGGATGGTTTTCCAAAAGCCTAACCCCTTTCCTAAATCCATTTATGACAATGTTGCCTATGGTCCCAAGATTCATGGCCTAACAGATTCGCGATATGAGCTGGATGAGATTGTGGAGGAAAGTCTTCGACGAGCCGGTCTTTGGGATGAGGTCAGTGATAGATTGCAGCAGCCCGGTACGGGCCTCTCCGGCGGGCAACAGCAGCGCCTTTGCATTGCCAGGGCGATTGCCGTCAGTCCCGAGGTGATTTTGATGGATGAGCCTTGCTCAGCACTCGATCCAATTGCAACGGCAAGGATAGAGGAACTAATTGAAGAACTTAGCCAGAATTTTACGATTGCGATTGTGACACATAATATGCAACAGGCCGCGAGAGTTTCTCACCGCACAGCCTATTTTCACCTTGGTAAACTCATTGAGGTGAATCCGACTGAACAAGTATTTACCATGCCTGAACATCATCTTACGGAGTCCTATATTACAGGCCGTTTCGGCTAAGAAGGAGTTTGTTTTGGAAGAGATTGCGCTCGAAAATCATATTGTAAAGCAGTTTGATGAGGAATTAGACGAGATACGTGCCCTGTTAATGGCGATGGGAGGTATGGTTGCACAGCAGCTGCAGGATTCTATTCAATCGATTGTTAAGGTGGATAGTGGATTGGCTGATAGCGTGATTGAGCGGGATAAACGGGTAGATGAGATGGAGCTTGAGATCGATGAAGCCTGTTTGACTATTATAGCACGAAGGCAGCCTGCGGCGACCGACCTGAGACTTGTAATGATGGTCTCTAAGGCGGTCAACGATCTTGAAAGAATAGGTGATGAGGCTAAAAAGATCGCTAAACAAGCAATTCTACTTTCTGAACAAGAAAAACCATGGGGTTTCACCGAGGTGAGGCATCTTGGCAAGGCAGCGCTGAGCATTTTAAATAATGCTTTAGATGCTTTCGCTCGGTTCGATACTGAGGCTGCTTTAAGAACGTTCAATCAAGATCAGCAAATTGATTTAGATTATCAGACGGCATTGCGTGAATCAGTAACTTATATGATGGAAGACCCCAAGAGTATTAGCCGCGTGATCAATATTTTGTGGGTTATTAGATCGCTTGAGCGAGTTGGCGATCATGCCAAGAATCTTTGCGAGCAAATTGTTTTCGTCGTACGAGGAACGGATATCCGGCATCAAGCAGTTTTTGATGACACGCATTAGCCAGCGAATCAAAGGTTAGATTCAGCATAGATTCATCCACTTCGCAGTGCAACTTCCGGTGAAAACAAAAGCCCGATCTTACTGTCATAGTTTTGTCATCTTATTGTAAATTTTAATTCACTTTTTTGTCACGTTATATTCATTTAACGCCTTTATTCTTTCGACATTCGAGATGCTTTTTTCGGTTCAGATTAAAGTTAATCGATGTAAAAATAACGTTAATTCAGATGGTTAAAATCTTTTCGATTTCGAACCACACGGCGGATGGGTAAACATTAATGACTAAACGAATCGTTTCCATGGCGTTATTTCTATCTGCGCTTTGGGCGCCAGCTGTCCTCGCAGAACCAGTTTTCATCCAAATTTTTCTCGATGAAGCACCCGTGAAAGGCGTGCAGATCTACATTGGCAATGAGCTGATTGGCTCTTCGGACGATGCCGGCATGCTTGAAACAGACTTGGCGCCTGGAAATTATCAGGTAGACCTCGTTAACGATGATGCTCGCTTCCCTGTTTCGATACCCGTAGAGGAACAGGCAGAATCAGAAGCAACTGTTATTTTCAAGAGGGCGGAGGGGGAAAAACCTGTCATTCAGATAGGTGTGTATAGATCAGATGATGCCGTTTATGGCTTGGTGGCAGGACAGGTTATTTCGAGCGACGGGACGCCAGTGCCAAACGCAGCGGTTTTTGTGGAAAATCTGGACGCGGAAGTTTACACCGATTCCAGAGGTATTTACTCACTTGTTCTAAATCGTGGAAAGCACGAGATCGAGGTCGAACATCCCAATTTTGAGAGCGCTATGGCTTCGGATGTCAGGCTCTTTGCTGGCGGAGGGGTTAATGCAAGCTTCCGTCTGCTTGATACCGGTCCTGATAGCCAGGAGATAGACTTGTCGCCCCAACGTCTTGAAGAAGTGGTCGTGCTAGGTGTTTTTAATGCCACCGATGATACTGAGAGCATCGAGCGTTATGCCACCACAATTGTCAGTGCTATCGATGCCGAGCAATTGTCACGCTTTGGTGACAGCGACATTGCCGGCGTTCTTGGCCGAATTTCTGGTTTGGCAGTCACTGACGATAAGTTTGCTAATGTCAGAGGCTTGGACGGACGATACATAGCAACCAACTTCAATGGGATCATGATGCCCAGCACTGACCCTATGAGACGCGATATCCAATTGGATTTGTTTCCTACCGGAATTGTTGAAACGATCGAGGTACAAAAGTCTTTTTCTGCAGATCAGCTTGCCACGACGACTGGCGGATCGATCAGTATCAATACGAAAGGACTGCCCGATGAGAGAGTGGCCAAAATATCAGTCTCAATGGGCTTTAACTCGGATTTCACTGGCGATGATGTTTTAGGTTACCGAGACAGCGAATCCGAAGCCCTTGGCTTTGATAACGGTTTGCGTGACATGCATGGCACTGTGCTCGAAGATACTGAGAGAGGGACACGCTTGGTTATTTGCCCTGCATACGACTACTCTCAGGGCGACCCGGACCGAACCACTAATATAACCCAGACGGGACAAGACATAGCCGGTCTTTATGATGGTTGCACGCCGCAACCTGTTGCGATGGCGTATGCGCTCTCTTTCCGACCGGACTACGACATTGATCAGGTCACGGCTGACCCTGATATAGGATTCGATATCAATTTCGGCGACCGCTTAGAGTTTCAAGATGGTGAGCTAGGCTTCTACTTATCCGGTAGCTATGGCAGATCCATGGGCGACAGAGGTGACGCTGTCTTAGATAACCCCAACGGTGTCACCGGCGGCTACCTCAGGAGCAAGGACAATGTCGTTGTCTCAGGCTATGGCGTTGTCGGATATGAGTTTGACGGTGGTGAGATTCTTTCAAAGACGACTTTATTGCGATCGACCGATGATGTGACGCGAAGGTCCTCGGGCATTGAGAGTCGGGAGGAGAGAGATCTGACGGACGTTATTCTCGAATACGTCCAGCGTCAACTGTTCTCAACAAGTTTGAATGGTTTCAACGAGTTTTCCATCGGTGAAATGGAGAGTAAGTTTGACTGGCGCCTCGGTTACTCAGAAACAGATCGGTTGGAACCAGACAGAAGATCCTACTATATCCAGAGTAGCCAGTTAGTTCCCTCATCCGTTGAAAGACGCTGGTCTGACTTAAATGAGGTCAGTAAAGATGTTGGTTTTGATTTTGATCTATCTGCGGACTGGGGCAGTGAGAATTTTTCTACCCTCACGCTCGGGGCACTCTACTCAGAGAAAGAGCGTGACGTGGATATGTGGCGATTCAGTTTTCGTCAAGGTAGTTATCCGGTAGATAGAGGTGTTGCCGATGGTGTGGAGGCGGTGCTTAGCATCGAGAACATCGCTGCAGATGCCTGGCGACTAAGAACCACCACCACCGCTACTGACTCCTATGAATCTTTGGAGGAAACAACGGCTTACTATTTTAAGCTGGTCAACGAGATTGGCGTCGATTGGACGGTCGAGTTGGGTGCGAGATTCGAAGACTTTACTCAGGAAATACTCTACCCTAACGCACCGCAAAACAACGGCATCTTGGAAACTGATGACTGGTTTCCAGCCGTCAATGTGACATGGCGTGCAACTGAGGAGCTGCAATTTCGTCTGGGTGCAAGTAAGACGGTGTCCTATCCCGGATTGATTGAGCGCTCCGACTCAAGGGTATTTGATCCAAAAACTGACGATGTGATCATCGGCAATTCAAATCTTGCTGTGGCGGAAATAGAGAACCTTGATCTCAGGGTGGAATATTATTTTGGAGAGTCTAGTCGGGCTTCTCTCGCCTTTTTTGTGAAAGAGATTGATAACCCCGTCGAACGGTCGATAGCCGACTCTTCCGGCTCTCAAGCAGCCTCTGCAATTACGTTCAAAAATCAAAAAAATGCAGAACTAGAGGGTATTGAACTCGATTTCAACACCACTTTGATGGAAAGGGATAACTTCGCAGTCTTCCTTAACGGGAATTTGTCTTACATCGATTCTACTGTTGATCTGTCTGACAACCAATTGAGACTTGAGGGCGAAACGGCAAACGGGCGGCCACTTCAAGCACAATCCGAGTACTTGGCAAATCTTCAATTAGGCCTCGACCATTTTCCGAGCGACCAGAAGATTACTGTCTTGGTGAATCACTTTGATGATCGCATATATCGAATAGCGCGCGGAGCGGCTAGAGGGCCAATCATGGAGAAGGGTCGACTAGTCATAGATTTGACTTATGAGAATTTGATCTCGGATCACTGGGTCCTAAAGTTCAAGGTCAGAAATTTAACGAATGAGCCTGTCTCCTATGTGCAAAACAATCGCGAGATTGAGCTGTATGAAACTGGAACATCAATTAGTGCGTCGCTTAGTTATGAGTTCTGAGGCCGGACCAGATCTCAAAGCGCTCCTCATGATGTTTATTGAACAAAGCAACAAAACTACTAACTTAAACTAGGAAGGTAACCATGAAAACAAACTCATACGCAATCAGTCTACTGGCATCCTTAGTGCTTGCAGGTCTTGCCGGTTGTGACGGAAATAGCGAAAGCGCGGGTGACATTAGCGTCACCGTTGAAAACCCAATTACAGTGGATAACAGTGTTGAAAATAACACGACGACGCCTCCGCCCGTGGTTGAAGAGACACCGGCGCCCACTGGAAACTGTGCGTTGGTGACAGAAGCTAGTTTTGTGAGCTTCAATTCGGATTGCTCTATCGGAACCCTTAGCGGGACTATAGACTCGAGTTACACACTGATCGAGAATGTGAGTTACGTTCTGGACGGTGTTGTTAAGGTTGGCAACGGAAACGTTGAGATTACTTCAGCGACTCAAATGCAGGACATTCAGGCAGCAGGGGTGACTTTGACCATCGAGCCCGGTGTCCATGTTAAAGCAAATTCAGACGGCGTGCTTTTGGTTACCCGCGGTTCCAAGTTGAATGCCGATGCCTACAAAGCGAAGCCAATTACCTTCAGCAGTGGGTCGGATGCCAACTATGCAGGCACCGGTGAGTGGGGCGGTATCGTCATTCAAGGTTTTGCGCCTCAGTATGGAGCCGGTAACACCGGAGCTTGCTGGGCTGACGGGAACGAGTACTGCAACGTAGCTGGAGAGGGCGGAGATTTTGTAGGAAACTATGGAGGCAATTTGCCAGCGGATGATAGTGGCATTATTCGGTATGTGAGAATGGCAGAGGGTGGCCTCATAGCCGGGCCGAATAACGAAATAAACGGTTTAACCCTTCAGGGCGTCGGCTATGGAACCATCATTGATTACGTTCAGGTCCATGGCAATCAGGATGATGGTATAGAGTGGTTCGGGGGGACAGCAAACGTTACCCATGCGGTTCTAACGAATAACGACGATGACGATCTAGATTTTGATGAGGGCTATAAAGGCAACATCCAGCATGCATTAATCATAAAGAACCAGACTTCGGGCGGGAAGCCCATTGGATCAAATGATCCTCGCGGAATTGAAGCTAATTCTTCGGATGCGGATTATGTTCCCCAAACTGCCGCGGTCGTTGCTAATGTAACTATTGTCGGTGGCGATGCGACAAACTGGGATGGAACCGACTTCAGCGGAAAAGAATTCGGTATGCGGCTACGGGGCTCTGTGACTGCCGCCATCCACAACTCGGCAGTGACTGGCTACAAAGTAACGTGCGCCAGAATTGATGATTCAGATGATGATGGTGATAGTGCCACGCCAAAAATTGATACCCCGATCACAATGCAAAACTTCTTATGCGATACCCCAGGGGCCACCTTTAACAAGGAGCAACCGGAAAGTATCACGGGTCTTGTCACAGAAGGCATTAGTTTTGACGACAAGATTGCAATAGTCAATGCTACAGCAACACTTGATAACTCTACCACGATCACCGCGCTAGATAATGGATCTGCATTTGCATTTGATGAGACGAGATACATAGGTGCAGTTGACCCGAGCGCATCAGAGGCCTGGTGGGCTGATTGGACGTTCCCTGGTACCGTTTCAGTCGTCGAGGAGGCTGATGACTCTCCAAGTTTCGCGACATGCAACAGCGCTAAGACGCAGTGCACATTGAAGGGCACCATTGACGCAGACTACACCATGGTTGCTGGAACGGAGTACCAACTAGAGGGCGTCGTAAAGGTTGGTAACGGAAACATTACCATATCGGATGCCGCTGGAATGACGGCTATACAAGACGCTGGGGTAACTCTGACAATCAGACCGGGGGTTGACGTAAAAGCTTTCGACGACGGGGTTCTTCTGGTAACTCGCGGATCGAAGCTTTTTGCGAGCGGAACAGCCGATAAGCCGATCACGTTTAGTAGTTTGGACGCTGATTATGCAGGTACTGGTGAGTGGGGTGGTATCGTTATTCAAGGTTTCGCGCCTCAGTATGGGGCTGGGAACACAGGCGCTTGTTTTGCCGCGGGAGAAACGTGGTGCAACGTGGATGGAGAAGGTGGCGATTTTGTTGGGAAATATGGCGGTAATGTTCCTGCTGATAACAGCGGCGTTATTCGATACGTTCGAATGGCTGAAGGGGGCTTGATTGCCGGACCAAACAACGAAA
>CENU01106470.1_pt1 | contig 14512 bp, 11 predicted proteins | sample 361331 | NCBI WGS metagenome assembly CENU01 (sample SAMEA2619766, study PRJEB7988) | marine metagenome | isolation source: saline water (ENVO:00002010), including
TTGAATCAACACAACAAAACCACCTCTTCGTTATCTACCTCACCGGCAAAACACTTTTCATCCTTCGTCAAGCCATCGGGAAGGCCCACGATCATTCGCATCTCCACCGGCGATTCCGATAACCAAAAAAAAGACCCGCCACACAGCGGGTCTTTCTCGATGTTGGATTGGCTCCACTGTTTAGCTACGTATCGCAGCCTGCGCGGCTGCTAAACGAGCCACCGGTACTCGATACGGAGAACAACTCACATAATCCAGCCCTACCTTGGCACAGAACTTCACGCTCTCAGGATCGCCTCCATGCTCACCGCAAATACCGCACTTCAGGTTTGGACGTGTCTCACGACCCCGCTCCACACCCAGCTTCACTAACTGACCGACACCGGTCTGATCCAACTGTTGGAAGGGGTCCGTCGGAAGAATCTTCTCATCCAGATAATCCGGCAAGAATCCACCAATATCGTCCCGGCTATAGCCAAACGTCATTTGCGTCAAATCGTTCGTACCAAAGCTAAAGAACTCAGCACTCTCCGCAATCTCATCAGCGGTCAGCGCCGCACGGGGAATTTCGATCATCGTACCGACCATATATTTCACCTTCACACCCGATTTTTCGATGAGTGCATCCGCCTCTTTCCGAACGATCGTCTCGAGGAAATCAAGCTCTGCTTTCGTGCCCACCAACGGAATCATGATCTCCGGTAATACCTTCACAGCCTTCTTAGCCTTCGCCACTTTACACGCCGCGCCAATAATCGCACGTGTCTGCATCACGCACAACTCAGGATAGGTGATCGACAACCGACACCCACGATGCCCCAGCATCGGATTGTGCTCATGCAACGACTGAACGCGATCCGCCACTCTCTTCGCCGGAACCCCCAGTCGCTTCGCCATTTCCTGCTGATCTTTCTTCGTATGCGGAACAAACTCATGCAGCGGCGGATCGAGCAACCGAACCGTTACCGGCAATCCGTCCATCGCTTTGAAAATTCCCTCAAAGTCTTTCTGCTGATGCTTCAACAACTTCGCCAAGGCTCCCTGCCGCGCTTTCTCATCTTCTGCCAAGATAAACTCACGGATCGCCCAAATACGATCTCCCTCGAAGAACATATGCTCCGTACGGCACAAGCCAATTCCCTGCGCACCAAATGCACGAGCTGCTTTCGAATCCTTCGGCGTGTCAGCATTGGTCCGAACACCCATCTTACGATACGTATCCGACCACTTAGAAACTTCCGCATACATCTTATAGATCGGATCTTTCTTAGCGGATGCTTTACCATCAACCACAGCCGCCACGACCGGGCTCACCTGCGTTGGGATCTGACCCAAGTAAACCGATCCCGTTGAACCGTTCAAACTCATCCAATCGCCTTCTTTGAGAACCCGCCGACCAATCGTGACTGTTTTCTTCTTATAATCGATCTTCAGATCACCCGCACCGCAGATGCAGCATTTGCCCCAACCGCGAGCTACCACCGCCGCGTGAGATGTCATGCCACCTGTCGATGTTAGAACGCCCTGTGCAGCCCACATACCACCCACGTCCTCCGGGCTGGTATCATGACGAACCAGAATCAACTGCTCATCCGCTTGCTTCTCAACCAGCGCCTCAGCCGTCGCCGCTTCAAATACAATCTTACCAACCGCAGCTCCCGGACCTGCCGGCAACCCGCTCGTAATCGCCGTCGCCTTCTTCTCCGCTACCGAGTCAAAAATCGGGAAGAGCAACTGCTCAAGATCATCCCCCGAAAGCGACATCAACGCCTCTTTCTGAGATAGAATCTTTGTCTGGCTCTCACCCGTGTAGAAATCTTTACCGGTCGCCATTTCAACAGCCCAACGCACACCAGCCAATCCAGTACGCTTCGCATTCCGCGTCTGCAACATATAGAGCTTACCTTCCTGCACCGTAAACTCCACATCCTGCGGATACTTATAATGCTTCTCCAGCTTCGCCATAATCCGCTGCAGCTCTTTGTATGCAGGAGCCCAAACCGGATCCTCTTCGTTCGGCATTTCATCCAAATCTTTCGGTGTACGAATACCCGCCACCACATCTTCACCCTGAGCATCAATCAAATACTCACCCATCGGCTTACTGTGACCCGTTCCACCATCACGCGTAAACGCAACACCCGTGCCCGACTTCGGCCCCATGTTTCCAAACACCATGGTACAAATGTTAACCGCCGTACCGAACAAACCTGAAATTCTGTTAATCTGACGATACTTATCCGCACGCTCAGAATTCCAAGAGCCGAATACCGCGCAAACAGAGAGGTTCAGCTGCTCATAGGGATCCTGCGGGAAGGGCTTCTTCACTTTCTTCAGATACACCTTCTTGTACGTATCAACCAGCTCTTTCAACTGCGCAGCCGTCAAATCCGTATCCTGTTCCGCTTTGTATTTCTTTTTCAGCTTCACCAGCTCTTCTTCAAAATCTTCATGGCTCAAACCCGTATAGGGCCCCATCACCACATCACCAAACATATCAATGAAACGACGGTAACAATCCCAGCCCGTCCGCTCATTTCCACACTGCTCAATCAACCCATGCACCGACTTATCCGTCAGTCCCAAATTCAATACCGTATCCATCATCCCCGGCATCGAAACCGCTGCACCCGAACGAACCGAAACCAGCAGCGGATCTTTCGGATCTCCCAGCTTCTTGCCCATCTGCTTCTCAAGCTTGGTCAACTGACTCTTCAGTTGCTTCTCCATCTCCGGAGCATTTTTTCCGCCCGTCTTCGAATAATAAGCACACGCCTCTGTCGAAATGGTCAATCCGGGAGGCACGGGCAATCCCGCGTTTGCCATCTCCGCCAGGTTAGCACCCTTACCACCCAAAACCGCCTTCATGGAACGGTCACCTTCGGTCAACTCTTTCGAGATACCATAAAAATAAACATACTGCTTCTGCGCCATCGTCTGATCTCCTGCTTAATTTGGTCTCACACAAAAGCGCATACTCTTATCAACCCAAGCTTCCCTGTCAAGAAACACACGCAAAAAGGTGCACCACCTATCCCGTTTCATTCTCAAAAAAGCACGATTAACCATTTCCAACACAAGCTCGATTTCGTATACCCATCACATGCAAATTCACGACTACCTAGCCGAACAACAACAGCTCATCGAGCAACAACTCCAACACCATTTCCAACATCACTACACCGAAAACAGCGTCTTAAACCGTGCCATCAAATACTCCATCTTTAATGGAGGCAAACGGATTCGTCCCATTCTCTGCATCGCCGCCACCGAATGTTGCGGAGCCGACGAAGAACACGCCTTTCCTTCCGCCCTGGCCATCGAACTTTTCCACTGCTCCACCCTCATCCACGACGACCTTCCCTGCATGGACGACGATGACCTTCGTCGCGGCAAACCCACCTGCCACATCCAATTCGGCGAAGCCAACGCTGTATTAGCCGGAGATGCACTCATCATCGAAGCCTTCAAACTCATCGCCCAACAAAACCGCTCTGAGCTCGCCCTCGAACTCGCCCAAGCCGCCGGTGCCAACGGCGTTATTGCGGGGCAAGTCGCCGACCTCGCTGCCGAGCACATGACACCCTCCCGAGAACTCGTCGACTTTATTCACTATCACAAAACCGCCATTCTCATACGCGCTTCCATCCGCATGGGCGCCATCGCAGCTCACGCCGACCCAACCACCATTGAAGCACTCACCTCCTTTGGCGAAAAAATCGGAATCGCTTTTCAGATTCAGGATGACATTCTCGACGAAACCGCCTCTTCTGAAGAACTCGGCAAACCCGCTGGTTCCGACCGAGCCCAATCAAAAATGACCTATCCCGCCGTCTATGGCATGGAAGCCTCCCGCAAACGCGTTCAATCCCTCACCGAAGAGGCCATACAACACCTACACTCCGTTTCCCTCCGCCCTAATCCACTCGAAAAACTAGCCAACTACCTCGTCGAACGGAAAAAATAAAAAAACGCGAGTAGGTAAACCTGCTCACGCTTACAAACATTTTCGAATGCAATCCGGTTACTGATTTCGGTTCAAACGCCGCTCAGCCATCATCTCTCGCACAGCCGCACGTTCCGTTTCGTTTAAACGCCCATCTCCATCCGCGTCAAATTTTTCTAGTATCTTCGCCCGCATCTCTGGGTTCATACGATCCCGCTCTCTCGCCTGACGCCCCTGCCCTTCTCCTCGCCGTTTTTCCCGCAGATCTGAGCGCCCAACACCCTCTTTATTTTTTGGCTGTTCACTAATTTCCGCCGCCGCAACAGCCGCCGCCGCTTCACCTGTTTTCTGCTGGTTTTCACAACCCTCTGCTGAGGGTTGAACCCACAGCACACTCAACATAACTCCACTCACTATCAGTTCTTTTTTCATCACTCTATCTCCCATTATAATTTATGATAATAATGTAACGGCGAGACACATAAAAAAATTGTACCCAACTCAAATGAAAACAGTTAACGGAGAGAAGCCACTCGAAGGGGTAAAGAAGCAACCTCTTCATCATCCACTTCTAAACGCAACGCGTAATCCGCGAACAGATCAAATTTAATGCGCTGTAGCTGCAAAATGAGATTCACCGCCGCAGAACTCACATCGCCGCCAAATCGAGGCCGAATCGAAGCCCCCATACTTTTCATGAAAGGCTGGCCGTCCGGATCTACCATATGCAACCGAATCTGATGTTCCACTGCCTCCTGCACCTCAAAGCGGATTCGGATCGCCACCGCACATGCCGGATGCACCACCGGCACCGACCCTGCCACTAATTGATCAAACGTTCCCAGCAGATTGAGCTTTCCCTGGCTCTCGGTCGCTGCATCACACAGCGCAAATATTTCCACCTTCATCCTTAATACGCTCCTCGCGCAACCAGCACCGCTCGAATCGTTCGAAACAGAATGATGATATCCAACCAAATCGACCAGTTGCGCACATAATAAGGATCATGCTTCTCCATCCCAGCCGTTCCCGACTCACTGCGACCCGACACCTGCCACAATCCCGTTATACCCGGCTTCACCTGATCTCTTAACTGCTGCACGGATTGGGGCAAATCCTCAAAATGATACGAAGGCAGCGGGCGAGGCCCCACCAACGACATGGAGCCATTCAGCACATTTAGCAACTGTGGCAATTCATCCAGCGACGTCCTCCGTAACACACGCCCAATGCGTGTAATCCGCGGATCTTTCTTTAATTTATAATATTTCTCCCACTCTACACGCAGCCCCTCATCCTGCTGTAATGCCTCTTTCAAACGCTCCTCTGCATGAGGCACCATTGTACGAAATTTAATGGTCTGGAATAGTTTTCCATGACGCCCCACGCGAAGCTGTAAAAAGAGCGGGTTCTTTCTATCCTCCAACCATATGAGAACATAAAGGATGCTCAGTATTGGCAACCACAATGGCAACGTGATGGAAACCGATAGGTAATCCGCAATGGATTTACCCAATCTAGCCAATGGATTCAGAAGGTTTTTTGTAACTTCAAGACCCAACATGCCATCAAAATCAATTGGCGAAACCCATAAAGAAGGGGCGGCAGAGAGGTCTGGAATAATGATAATACGCCGATACTTTTCCGCCGGACCATGAATCAGAGATGCAAATTGATCCTCACTAAGTGAATTCTGTGCAATCACCGCAATCGGTGCAACGTGACTTACCTCCGACAAACCACCCTGCACAGGAATGTTCAATACATGTTCCGTATCCACATCATCCGAAAAAATAGCAGCAGGGGAATACCCTAGCTGAGGATCGTTCATTAACATTTGAACACAATCCTCTAACGGCTTGCCCCCGCCATAAATAGCCACCGGCAGACCCCACCGATTTTTTGAAACCAACAAGGCACGCACTCCAAAACGCCCCAGCGGCAACAAAACAGCTGCCATTAAATAGGTAAAAAGAAACACAATTCGACTCGACGCAATATTCTCTTTCACAAAAAAAGAGACGACCAAAACACTGGCAAATAGAATGAACAGAGTTCGCTCAATTTTTCTCAACTCATCGGCAGAACCGAGCCCCCAACCCGGCAACAACTTGCCTAAAACACAAAAAACAAGCCAAGTCGGCAGCAGCAGCCACCCGTTAACAATCGAAAAAGAAATGCCATTGACCCAAAGGAGAATAAAATTCCCCACAATAAGCGCGATTGCCATCATGACTAAATCTATCAGCGCCATTGCCAAGCTATCGAATAGGAAACGCCTATTGTAGACAAAGGAGGAGAGCAATTCACCGTAAGAAGAAGCGTTATCTGCTTTTCTGTATCCCATTCACTATTCTCCAGGTGTCTGCATGAATTGATTGTTCATACTATAAAACTCGCTCTTTTAACCACTTAATATTAGCCCGAATAGAGGCTGAATTTTTTATCTTTGATGCTCTCTCGAACACCTCCAACGCTTCATCGTATTCACCCAAATCTCTCAACTCACTGCCCAAGACCCACCAATACAAATCATTGTACTTCCGTAGAGAACACGCTTCCCTCAAATATGCTAACCCCTGCACCTTATAGTGATTCGCGATTGATCCCTCTTTTTCATGATGATGCAGAAAAAGATATACCTTTCCGAGACCTGCACAAATTTCCGGATCTTTTGGATTATGCTCATATGCGCATTGATACGCTTTCAGCTCACGTTCAGCGATGGCGACCTTCTCAGACATATCGAGCGCATAATAACGCAGATCATATAACGTCGATCCCATGGTACGATGAGCTCTCCAATTAGACTCATCCAACTGAACAGCCCGAGTGGTCAATTGTAACGTATTATCATTCGAACTTTTAACCGCGACAAACCGGCGATCCGCTTCCGCCCGCAAAGAGGCAGAGGCCATCACTTGAACACACCACAACAAACTACCCAAACAAATCGCCGCCGCCATCCAAGCCATCCATGGACGCTTCAGATGCCAACCCCGTGCTTTCTGATGACGCTCCATCGGTGCGATGGAAGATGCCATCAAAAAAGCGAATACCATCGCATTGGGATAAATATGCATCTGAAAATCAAAAAACGAGTGCACCATCGTACCAATCCCCATTGCAAATGCAGCGATACCAACAAATGAGTGACGAACTTCCGTCGATCGAGAAGCCAATCGCAAGCATTTGAACAACGTCCCCAACCACGCCAGTCCAAACAACGAAAACCCAACCCAACCGTAATCAGCGGCCAACTCCAAATATTCATTATGCGGATGCCCGGTAACAATTCGCTGTCCTCGAAAACGATTTCGATATTCCGGATACGTATACCGATAAGCCCCCGGGCCATGTCCCCAGACCGGCTCATCGCCAATCATCTCCAACGTATCCATCCAAGTTTGAGGTCGGAAATCACGCGACTCACTGCCAATGCCCTCCTCTGCCTGCCCTTCTAAAAATGTTACAACGGGTTCCATGCGCCGTTGAAACGTCTCTGAATAGTGATAGCCCGCCACCAACAATGAACTCCCCAAAAGCGGGATTACAATGAGCATAACCCAAAAGAGCTTCTTACTTTTTCGCCACGCAAACAAAAGCCCCAACACTCCCACTGAAGCTAACGTCCCCAGCCAACCCGCCCGAGACTCGGTTAAAAACAGCGGAGGCAAAAAGGCGATAAAACTATATAACGCCAACCCCTTCAGGGTGACACCCACCTGTTTAATAAAGAGCCACACCACAAAAAACGGCATCAGCATCTGCAACAAATGCGCAAAATGATTGGGACAAATATAGGTCGAACGCAACCGTCCCTCATACGCATCCGTATACCGCTCTGTCCACAGTATCTGCTCGGGAGCCTTAAAATGAATGACCAATCCATACAAGGCACAAATCAATACCACTCCAAACAAAAGCGCCACATACACCCGACTCTCTTTGAAGGAGGTCACCTCATTTCGCCAAACAATGAAAGCACCGAAAACGCTCCCCAAGAAAAGCAGTTCCAATTTTGACTCAAACGGAACCGTCGAGAAAGGAATGATGGCAATCCCATAAATCAAAAAGAGAAGCCAACAGATGGTATCAATCGAAAAATAACAGCCCACACTGCCATGCTTCTCTCCCGCACTCAATTGACGTGCCTTACCGACCCACCACCCCAAAACCAACACATGGTTTAGCACCATCGCAGGTGCCAGCAACCACGTTTTATCCTCCCCCACTACCCCGAAAAATAGAAAGCTTAGAATAGAGAGCGATAGTAAAAAAAATGTAATCATGACGATGCGTAAAAGGTTAATGCCTGTTCAATACCTGTTCTAAAATGCGTTGGAGCCTCGAATCCAAACTGCTGTTGCCGTGTCGTATCTCCCCCCCGTGCAAACACTCCCTCAGGCGTATTAGATGTTCCCACGACCTTCGGTTGAAAACCCAAAATATCTGCGGCCGTCTCTACGAAATCAACAAAACTGGTAAATATACCCGTCGATAAATTCAATGCCGATCCATCTTCAATTCGGTTCATGGTCGACAAAACGCCCTCCACACAATCATCAATATGAATGAAATCACGCATCTGTTTACCTGTTCCCCAGACTTGGATCTCCTCTGCACCCTGGTTGGCAAGCACCCGTTTGCAAATACTGGGAAAGGGATAGCTATCATCTTGGTCAAATCCATAACCAGAAAAAGGCCGATACGAAACCGACTTAATCCCATGCTTTTCATATGCCAATCGAGCACAATACTCGTGCGTTAATTTAGCCCAACCATACGTTAAATCCGGCATACCCAAACCTTCATCAAACGAGATCATGTCCTCTTTCAACAACACATAATCATCGGGCCTTTGCAAATGAATCGGATACGCCGCACTCGAACTGAACACCACACTTTTCTCGGGTTTGGCCTCAACGGCCCATTGCCAATACGCTGCGTCAATCGACAGATCATCCGCCACAGCCAACGGATTATTTTCAATCATAGCACGCCCACCCACCATCGCAGCCAAATGAAATGCCACATCAAAATCTGTATCTTTCACCCGGTCAAACCAGTGACGGCAATCCTCTTCATAATAATGAAATCCTTCATAATCCAACGGATCAAAAAGCGCCCACTCGCCCGGCAACCGCGCCCCACTCAAATTAGCCTGCACATCCACACAGTGAACTTCTGCACCCTCTTCAAGCAACCGCTTGATCAAATGCCTACCGACAAACCCACACCCACCTGTTACCAAAACTTTATTCATCAACATCACGCTTTCTGTAGATCCCGCCAAATGAATCCGTCTCAACCTGTTCAAATAAATCTTTCACCTGCTGCCCTACCTCAATTTGACGTTCAAACATGGCAGGATATCTCATCTTAAGCGACTCCATCGGTTCAAAAAATGAGTTCACCGTCCAAACAGCCCCGTTCCAATTTAAAATTTGTTTCTCAATCTCCGCTTTTGAATAGTCTGCACTGCACATCACCGTCGCATTATCATAATATCTTAAATAAAAATGCAAGATCGGTTCGTAGTCAATCAACACCAAATCACCCTCACCACTCAGCTGCATGATCGTTTCACTTTTTGCACGATGGTAATCTGTAGATGAATCCAAAATGGGCAATACGCCGGCTACACCATTGTGAAGCAATAATCCGACTAACAACCAACCCATACGATTGGGACTTAAAAAATGAGAGACCATCAGCCAAAACGGAATCAGCGCCATAATCCACAGCTCTACACTACCCGCCTCTGTTCGAATAATAGCGATGGCATATAGCGCAAACCATACAATCAACGTTAAGAGAGCTGATCTGTATGATGCAACAGGTCTACTCACCCGAACGCTTCGGATCACACAAAACACAACAACGAGCAAACTGAAGATGCCGAAAATCGCAACTCCACCTGCCATGTGTTCAGCCATAAAAAACTCCTCGTCCAACATCCGAGACGGGAAAAAATTCACCAACAACTCCCTAAACCACTCAAAACCAAAAAGAAAATTGGCTGATACCACACACTGCCCCATCGCAAGCAATCCACGTAGACCATTCGAAAGACTCAGCCCCCCCTCCAACCCATGATGCTGCGCACCCAATGTATCGATGGCTAAAAACTCCCAAAAAATACCATACCCCACCAAGACCACTACTCCCACCACAAGGCCATGAATAGCAACCGCTCGGAAACGCTTCTCCAACAAATAATAGAACCCAACCGCAAAAAGAAGCGGCACCACATTCAGCAAGTGAACCAAAATACCCACTCCCGAAACCAGCGCGCCGATCCACAAAGAGCCGCGCTGAACAAAACACCACGAAAGCAGCATAAAAAATATCGCCAACATATACGTCTCAGCCGTATTCGCATATCGCCAGAATCCATACGAAACAGCCAACAATCCTGTCGCCATCCCCGAAAACAAGCGCAGATCGCTCCCCGAAAACTTCCAAGAAAAAAGTTGCTGCATCAGCAGCTTAAACAACCACAATGAAGCGACCGCCATCAACTGATTAAGCCCCACCATCACCTCAAAGGCTCGACTGCCCACACCTGTCCACTCAACCAACTGGTATATCCCTGCAAAAATCGGAAGAGCCAAAAGCCGATTCATCCCCACGAGCTGATCAAGTTTTCCTTGTTCCACCCGAAAAGCAAAGTCGTAGACATCTTCCGCCTCAGACTGATTCTCCGGAAAAGTCAGCATGTAAAACAAAAGAACCCCAAGTGGCCATAACCAACGCAGGGGTGCTACTTCAAAAATTCTTGTTAAAAAAAAGGGTCTCATACAACGATTCAGGTACGCACCTTGAATAACCACTGCTTACATGTTTGCAGCAAAAAACGGGGATTCCCAATCACATACCTGCGCCACAATCTCTTCGGTTCCATCATCAATCGGAACAACCACTCCAAACCCGAACGCATCATCCATCGTGGTGCTTGTCGCACATGTCCGGCATGAAAATTAAAAGCCGCTCCCACAGCGATAAGCGCCGCTGCATTCAACCTTGGGCGGAACTCGGAAACCCAATAATCCTGTTTTGGCGTTCCTAGTCCACACCAAACAATGTCCGGATTTGTCTCGTTAATCATGGTCGAAACCTCATCTTTTTCCGCTCCCGTCAAAGGCCGAAAGGGCGGGGAATACATCCCCGCAACCGTCAGATTCGGATACTGTTCCAATAGATTTTTTTTCAACAGATCAAGCACCTCATCCGTCGCACCATAGAAAAAATGAGAATAGCCCCGCTCAGCACTCAACGCACACAACTCCAGCATCAAATCCGGCCCATATACCCGCGTCGCATCTTTATACCCACTGCGCTTCGCCATCCACACCAACGGCATCCCATCCGTGGTTGCCATGCCCGCCTTCATCACAATGTCCGCCAATGCTGGCTGGTCATAACACTGAACGAGTGTATCCGCCGTACAGATATTCACATAATGTTGCTTCCCCGATTCAATCCAGCCCGCCACACGATCTCGTGCACCTTGTAACGTCATCGCAGAAAGTTCCACTACCCCAATCGGAAAACGAGGAAATCCATCCTCATCAACCCTTGATGTGTCAGGAACCGAATGGATAAACATCGGAAATCGTTTCAATCGCAACGATTGTATCAAGACCTTAAAAATAAACGTCGGGTTGTCCGGCAAGTAACGCTTCCACAATCGAGGCTGTTTAATCGCCCGATGCAACCACTGAAAACCCGAATATTTAATCCAGTCAGCCGCATCTTGTTCCACGCCTGCATTTACATCAAAGGCATACCCCACCGGACAGATAATTTTGCAATGCAACCGGTCTCGAATTCGATCCATAAAATAGAGTTGTTTGGGGGTGCTAATCCCAATCCAGAAAATATCGGTATTCGAGCCGTTCACCTCTTCCACCAACTGATCCTCTTCCTCCTGCGTAAGCGATCTGAAAGGAGGACAACAGATGCCCGAGATTTCAATTTTTGGATGCTTCTCCTCCAGCACCTCCTTCAGTTTCTCCACAATCCCCGGTGCCGCACCCCAAAAATAGTGCCGCCAGCCTTTATCCTCTCCATACGCACAGACATCCCGCAGCAGATCAGGACCATACACGCGATCAATAGCCCGATACCCCGCCATTTTACCCAGCCAAACCAACGGCATCCCATCCGGCGTATTCAAAACCGATTCATTAAGGATTCGTTGCAACGTCTGATTGCGCCGCGACTCCACAATCCCCGCCACCCCCATCGCCGTCGTCATCGCCGGCAGTTTCGTCCGCAGACCCGATGATAACTCCAGTACATTAGCAGTTTGACCTTCAGGAGTAGAAACCGAACGCTGCTGCCGGCTCTCTGCAGTCGGCTCATAGCTGATCACTTCTTCAAACAGCTCGAGACAATCCGACATATTCACCGCATCAATACCCACACCCAGAATATTAAACCGACGATCTTCCAATGACCTCTTGCGGTTCAAATAAACAACATCAGCTACCGCAAAAAGAAAAATTCCTAAACTAACACCGATAAAACTCTCTATAAATCCAACAAAGGTTACCTCTCGAGTTCGAGACAACACCTGCAACAGCTCGGTTTGCAATGCCCAAGCCAAACCAACGACAAGCAACAGTAAGATCCGTTGAATAAAAGACCTTCGCTCTGATGGATCAACGGGAAAAAGAAAACAAATGCCCAAGGCCATTCCAAATAACGAAAAGAGCCCTACCTGACCCGCTCGATGCACATCAAAATGTGTCAAACTTTCAGCATATTGGAGCAGATGCCGATGCAGACTGAACTCCTCAAACAAATCTTTCCCGTAAATCGACTTCCAGGCCACGTCAAAATCTTCGGTAACCTTTTGAGACGTTTTTTCTGGATACGACTGAATCGTCTGCTGCGGCAACAACGTGCCTACGACGATAACAATCAATAGAAGACACACAAGAGTTCCACCGATTCGTTTAAAAATATTAAATTGCAATAGATACCCAAGCAAAAGCACAACCCAGAGAATCGAAAGAACTACGACACACCAGAAAGGAAGCATGAAACCACCTATCTTCTGAATCACATGGATACAGAAGAAAACGATGATGCTTCCCACAGCAGCTATAAAGCGCCTACTTAAATTGACTAAATATTCACTCATATCTTGCCTCAAGCTATACCACGGAGCGATAGACTTCCAATGTTTCTCTGGCACTCTTCTCCCATGAAAATCGATTGGTATTACGCTCTCCTCCCCCGCTTACACGCTCGTAGAATTCAGGATCACTGATAAATTTGAAGAGTATATCCGCCACTTCCTTCACATCCGAACGGTCAACATAAACCGCCCCCTCTCCCCCCACCTCTTTCAACACATCTAAGTCTGAACAAAGCACAGGAATCCCCATTGCCTGTGCTTCCAGCACAGGCAATCCGAACCCCTCATAGCTGGACAAGAGAACCACCAGATCAGCATCACCGTATATGTCCATTGCCGTTTCAGCCGAATTATACGGCACCAATATAATTTGATTACACGCAGAGCTCTCTTTAATCATTTTACGAATGCGATGAAAATAATCACCATCATTATGGAACCCACGTAAGTTCAAAGTAACCTTTTCCCGAAGCTCTTCATGTGTCTGCAACATCCACTCAAAAGCCTCGATCAACAGATGCTGTTTTTTGTGCTCCATAAATTTAGCCACACATAGAATCACAAACGACTCGCCATTCTTCCTATTAAGCGATCCAGACCCAATAACAGGTGCACCATGCTGAATGGTGGTTATCCGACCCTCACACGTTGGACGACGCCTAACAGCCTCCTCACAGGTAGCCGCTGACACCGCGATTAGTTGCTGACTCTTTGCAAAACAGATGCGAGAAATAAACATAAAATATGCATGCTCCAACCGCTCATATAACCGAAGCGAGCGAGCCTTATGGTTCTCCATCAGATATTCATAATAAAAGTCATGAATCGTAGTTACCCGCTTAGCCGAGCAAAACCAGGGTGTTTCGGTAGCCACCTTATGGAGCACATCAACCCCGTTCTTTCGGCACCAAATGGGCAATTGAACATGCACCCATAACAAGCGTTTTAGAATATGCTTAGGGTGCTCAGGGAATACCCTCAGCTTGATATGCTCCAACTCTAAATAAGGCACCTGCTTCTCGTTCGCCAGCACCCAAACCTCCAGTCCTGTTGGAACCACAGCATCCATCGCACAAAGTAACTCCCTTGCATACGTCCATATCCCGCTTCCCGTTCCTCCCTCTCCCACTCGAATCGGAACCAAATCTATAGCAATGCGTTTCACGTATCTAACCGGTGATGCAACATATATGGCTTTGTATGACCCGGCCATTGACAAGATGGGTTTTCACAGACGAATTTTTTTCTTTCCACTGAACCCTCCACATAGATCTCATATTCGATGGGTCCCTTCTGACGATGTCCTCCCCGTATCCACTTTTCTCCTAATCGGATCGCATTAATCACCGGCCTAAAAAGTTGCACCCAACCGAAATTATTCTGTTTCAAAAGCCTATGCTCCTCTACAGCCGAAG
>CENU01205002.1_pt1 | contig 14496 bp, 10 predicted proteins | sample 361331 | NCBI WGS metagenome assembly CENU01 (sample SAMEA2619766, study PRJEB7988) | marine metagenome | isolation source: saline water (ENVO:00002010), including
CCTCCGGGAACTGTTTTAGCAAGTTCTGGAAATGCCGATTTGCGAATTGTCTGCCAGAAGGGTGTGCTTCTTATACATGAGTTGCAGCGACCGGGAGGACGGATGCTGCCGGTTGCCGATTTTTTACGAGGATATCCGTTGGCTCCCGGCTTACATTTACCGAGCGTCCCGGTGCGTTCATTAGTTGTTTGAAGACCGAATACGGGAAAGAAGACGGCCACCAATGAGAAGGGTGACCAATACCATTGCGGTGAAATGCTGCCAGATGTTTATTGATTCATGGGCATCCACATGCTGATGAAATCCGAGTAAAGCAGTTTCCGGCAAGCGATTGAGAAACCATCCTGCTAGCCAAGCGACGAGTACGAGGCTGCCGACATAAATGAGTGCTGTCCTGTGCCCGAGAAGCTTCCATACTGCGGCAACTGTGGCTGTATTTGTGGCTGGGCCCACAATCAAGAATACGAGTGCGGCGCCGGGTGAAAAGCCTCCGGCAACGAGAGTGTAGGCCAAAGGAATGGATGCGGTGGCGCAGACATAGAGTGGGAGGCTGACCAGTGTTGCTAAAATGAAGGCGGTAATCCCCTGGCTTAGTGCAGAGTCGGCCAACCAGTCTGGGGGTAACAGGGTGGCGATCAGTCCAGCGATAAATAGTGCGGTTATGAGTGTGCCAGCCAGATCCGAAGGTAGTGTGATGCAGGCATAGCGCAGGCCATCGAAAAACGATCTTCCTGTTTTGTTTTCTTTGTTGCTACAGCAGGGAGCGACCTCGTCCGGATCACTTTTCACAGTGGATCCGCAACAACCAGTCACCGTCTCTGGTGGTTCAACCGCGGGGGATTTTTCGGTTTTTTTACCGAGGCGTTCAACCAAGGATCCGGAAATGATACCGCTGATAAAGGCAACAACGACACGAACACAGGTAAAAGGGCCTCCCATCAGGCTGTAGGTTGCGAGAATGCTATCGACTCCGGTCTGTGGCGTGGAACTGAGAAAAGAAACAGTAGCGCCCCGGCTGGCACCATTTTGGTAAAGGGATGTGGCGACAGGTATGACGGAACAGGAACAGAGGGGTAATGGTATGCCCAAAAGACATCCGTTGCGGATTCCCTTGAAGCCGGGGGAGCCGAGCCAAGCTTCGATCCATGATGGACGAATGAGCCAATGGAGCAGACCTGCAATGAAAAAGCCGGATAATAAATAGGGTGCCATTTCGACAAGGAGAGACCAGGTATTTTCAAGCACTTGAATGAGTAATGGCATATTTCCAGACCAACAGGAACCGTCTTCGGTGACAATTCTCTTTGCTAAATTAACTTGGCTGCATTGATCGACTTGCTAACTTAGTACGATGGCTAGTGCTACAGTGGAGGACTATATAAAGCACATCTATGTACTTTCCGAGGGCTCGGAAGATGCAGAGGTGTCAATGGGGCGCGTGGCTGAGGCGCTCGGTGTAGTCCCCGGAACCGCAACGACAATGATGAAAGCATTGGCTGATGCTGGGCTGGCCAAATATGCCCCTCGAATCGGGGTTTCTCTAACTGAGCCGGGGCGTCGATTAGCGCTGCATGTTTTGCGCCGTCACCGTCTAGTTGAACAGTTTTTAGTGGAGGTACTGGGCTACGACTGGTCGGAAGTGCATGAGGAGGCCGAGCATTTAGAGCATGTCATTTCGGATCGATTTTTAGAGCGGATGGATCGATTTCTGGGGTTTCCCACAGAGGATCCGCATGGAGATCCGATTCCTACGGCAGATGGGGATCTAGCAGCGATACATTTGGAACGTCTTTCACGCTGTGTCAAAGATGCGGATTATCGGGTAGCCCGTATATGTGATCAGGATGCAAATTTTTTACAGTACATCGGGGAATGTGGATTACACCCGGGTGCATCGATCCGAGTCGAGCAGCATAACCTGGATGCCGACTCGATCACTTTGGCTGTCGGCGATACAGAAAAGCAGCATACACTCGGTTTATCCGCTGCTTCGAAGGTGCTGGTTCGTAAGACGGCCAAAGGGTAGGATTGAATTAGTTCGTTTTATCCCGGCCTCTCGCATTTTCATAGAGGCAACTCAGGAGAAAGTAGCTGAGGACTCCAATTACGATGGCACAATCTGCTATATTAAAGGCCGGATAGCGACCGTCCGGTAATAGTATAGGGATCTCAAATGGGAAACGAAAGTCCAGGAAGTCAATGACATGACCATGAATCATGCGGTCGGCAGTGTTTCCCAGGATGCCACCACTAATCAAGCCGAAGAGCCACTGAATAAGCGGCTGTTTGAGTTGTAGGGTCTTACGAAAACAAAATATCGCGGCTAATGCAACCAGTGCAAATACAGTGAGTATTCCACTGTGCCCGGACAGAATGCCCCAAGCGGCGCCTTCATTACCAACGTGGATGATCTGGAAAAAGCCTTCTACGACAACGATTCGACCGGTGTCCATATCCAGATTGTTAAAGATCCAGAGCTTGGACGCCTGATCCGCCAGAAATACAATCAATGCGGTCAGGTAGAGACGAAGGTATGCCAGTGGGTTTCCGTCGACTTTTAAATTATCGTACAATCTGTTCAGAGCTACTCCTCGCCATCATCGTCACTCGATAGTTTGAGAGTTTCGTCACCGTCTCCGAAGAGGTTACCGGCTTCACGGTTGAGCTTTCTACGATTGTTTTTCTCAAATTCCTTTTGTCCTTCAATCGAAAAGCGAGCGAAGGGAACAGCGAGTAAACGATCTTTTTTGATTGGCTTTCCGGTGACTTCACAGACTCCGTAACTGCCATCGCGCATACGCTGTATGGCTTCTTCAATTTCATTCAGCGCGTCCTGTTCAGAGGAGACTAGGCTTAGTGCGAAATCGCGGTCAAAGGAGTCCGTCCCGGAGTCGGCTTGGTGGTTTCCATAATGCGCCACATCGCCGGCATCATCACCGGAAGTGTGTTTCAGGGTTTCGGCGGTATGCAGGTCGAGTTCTTCCTGTACATGATTTCTTAAATCAAGAAGCAGCTTATAGTACACTTTCCATTTTTGCGGGATGTCTTCTCCATCGACTGTAAGAGTTTGTTTCTTGGCCGGGTCAAAACCCAGGATGTCAGCCAACGATGCCGCCCCAAGGACTCGCTTATTCTCGGAGATTGGTGCCGACGGGCTTACACTTTTTTGAATTACGCGTGATGCGGGCTTCTTCGCCGTTTTCTTGGCAACTTTTGGTTTGGGTGCTGTATCTTCCTTAGGAGTCTCTTTTCGCGTAGCCAGTAATGCATTGACGTCATCCAGAGAGAAAACGATCGGCGTGATCTTCTTTTCATCAAAGACGCGCTTTTTGTTCGGTACGTTTGTTTTAAGGATACTGCTGGGAGTCTTAGAAGAAACGGGGCGACTTGCCTTCTTCGCGGGCGCTTTCTTTGCCGCAGCCTTTTTAACTGCCTTTTTGACCGCCTTTTTAGCGACTGTTTTGACTGGTTTCTTTTTCACCGCTGTCTTTTTTGCGATCGTCTTTTTGACAGGTGATTTTTTAGCGGCCTTTTTTTTCGGAGCAGCCGATTTTTTTACCGCTGTTTTGCGGGTAGCCTTTTTTGTAGCAGTTTTTTTCTTTGGGCTCATGAGATGTAGGATTAGACGGATTCTTTACTAGTCTTGGATTGTTGCAGTGCTTCGGCGCAGCGAGGGGAAACGGATCCCCATTCTTCTGTCAGCATCAATTCGGGAACCCAGCGCCAACTGCGCGGGCAGCGAACACCATCGGCGTGGTCAACCGTGGCATGAATACTTTCAGTGGAATCATCTGGATGCACCGAGACCTGCGATAGAATAAAAAGTTCAGGAAGATCTGCCTCATATTTTTTCAATAGTTGCATGGTCGGATCTTGAGGGGGGCCAACAATTGTCGCCTTCGCATCAAGACTCTGCCCGATGACCTTGTCCTGGCGGAGTTTTTCAAGCGGTTCGTTCAGTGAAATGGAAAGAAAGCTGCGGAGCGCATTGATTTCAGTGGCCACGCTTTGGTTTTCCCACTGTGGGTCCGGTTCAGGCCAGTTGGTCAGAGCGATTGGACTCTCTGTGAAATCAGTGTCGTTTGCGGCATAACTCCATGCTTCATCAGCGGTGAAGGGTAGGATGGGGGCGATCAAGCGCACAAACGTATCAAAAATTACTGCGATAGCGGTTTGGGAGGATCGGCGTAGCGGATGGTTGGGCGCAATCGTGTAGAGTCGATCTTTGAGTATGTCGTGGTAAGTCGCCGACAGTGTGTTAGAGCAAAATGGATCGATGTATTCTTTAAAAGCGCGGTGAAATTCGTAGGCATCGTATGCTTTCGTCACTTGTCGAACGAGTTGAGCTAATTCATGTAGAGCCCATTGGTCGACTGCATGTAGTTGATCGAAAGGAACTGCATGAAGAGCTGGGTCAAAGTCATGGAGGTTTCCGATCTGGTAGCGCAGGGTATTCCGAATGTTGCGGTAGTTGTTGGCTACGTTTCGGACAATTTTATCGGATACCGGAACGTCTCCGCGGTAGTCCTGAGAACTTATCCATAAACGCACGACATCTCCGCCGTAATCTTTGATCCAATCATTCAGTGGTCGGGCGGCTCCGTCGCTCTTCGACAGTTTGGTGCCATCTTCTTTGACAATAAATCCGTGCGTCAGGAGGTTTTTGTAGGGTGCCCTGCCTTCGGACATAACAGCTGTCCAGAGGGAGCTCTGAAACCAACCTCTGTGCTGATCCGACCCTTCAAGGTAAAGGTCGGCTGGCCAATTAAGATTTTCGCGTTTTTTAAGAACCGCTTGGTGGGAGCTTCCTGAATCGATCCAGACATCCAGTGTATCCGCTCCGCAGTGGAGTTTTGCTGGATCCGGCCAGTCGTTCGGGAGTGCGACGCCCTCGAGGATATCAGCGGCCGATGAAGCAAACCACAGATCCGTCCCCGCCTCGGTGATCTTGTTGGCGATCGCTCGGATTATGTCGGCGTCGAGGTAGGCATTTCCATCGCTGTCGTAAAATGCAGGGATCGGTACGCCCCATGTACGTTGCCGACTGATGCACCAGTCCGGCCGGTTTTCTACGGCTGCACGGATGCGCTTGTGCCCCCATTCAGGGATAAAGTTGACATCATTCAGACTTTCCAGAGCCCGTTTTCTCTGCCCGTCCTTATCCAGAGAGATGAACCATTGATCCATCGCGCGGAAGATCACCGGTGTTTTTGAGCGCCAGCAATGAGGATAGCTGTGTTCGATCTTCTTTTTTGCCAAGAGGGCACCGTTGCCTGCGATAATACGCAGCACACCAAGGTTTGCCGGAGAAGGCTTACCCGAATCATCTTCCAGTACAGAGAGACCCACCAAATCGCTCGGTATTTGACCATCATCAATATAGCAACCCCGGTCATCAATCGGACAATAAACTTCGAGACCGTTGTTGATGCCCGTAATATAGTCATCCAGTCCATGTCCGGGAGCGGTATGGACGCAACCGGTGCCACTCTCTGTGGTGACATACTCGGCCGTGAGGATTGGGGAGGGACGATCAATGAAGGGGTGACGGGCTTCCAAGCCGTTTAGTTCAGCACCGGTGAAGCGTGCAATTTTTTCCGGATTATCGAGTTGGCAGGCTTCGGATACAGACTCCAGCAGATCTTCAGCTATAATCAGTGTGCCTTGATCTATACGCAGAGCACAGTAGTGTGTATTCGGGTGTACCGCCACTGCGAGATTTGCCGGAAGCGTCCATGGAGTCGTTGTCCAGATGAGAATAGAACTGTCTGCCGCTTCAATGCCGAGCTTATCGCAGGCATTCTCCGAAAGCGGAAGCTTTACATAAATGGAGATACTTTTGTGCGGGCGGTATTCGATCTCAGCTTCTGCTAGTGCGGTGGCACACGGAATCGACCAGTAGACAGGTTTTTTCGACCGGTAAACAAGGCCCTTTTCTACAAACTGTGCAAAGGTTTCCAGTTCCGCGGCTTCGTATGCGGGATGAATCGTCCAGTATTCATTTTCCCAATCGGCGAGCACCCCAAGTCGCTGAAACTGTTTCGTTTGTGATAGTTTATAGTGGTCGGCAAATTCAGCACAGGCTTTGCGAACCTCGAGTGGGGTATAGTCGGTGCGTCCTTCTTCCTGAAGTTTGCGAGATACTTTGTGTTCGATCGGCAGTCCATGGCTGTCCCAACCCGGAATATAGGGCGCATTGTATCCGCACATCCACTTGTAGCGGAGAATATTGTCTTTTAAGGTCTTATTCAGGGCGTGTCCCAAATGGAGGTCGCCGTTGGTAAAAGGTGGGCCATCGTGCAGGGTAAAGGGCTCGCCTACGCTATTCTTTTCCTGAATCTTCCGGTAGAGGTCGACCTTGCTCCAGTGCTCTATGCGGGCCGGTTCTCGTCTAACCAGATCTGCCCGCATCGGAAAAGCGGTTGCCGGAAGATTAAGCGTATTTTTGAGGTCTATGGCCATAGCCGGATGGGCCTGAATATACCGATAATGGTAGGAAAAACGCGGGAGTCTGTTTTTTTAAACGGATCTGTCAAGCTAGCAGGAGGGCTTCCGGGGCACTCTCTATTGTATCCTGCGAATCAGGCTTTATGCGGCTTGGCGAATCTTAAAAAAATCTCGCAGCTGAATCATAAAACCGACTTTCTTTTGCTTTATTCGTTTATGAGTCACGCTCTGATTTCTTTAGCTGTTGCCGATATGGCCGTCTGGTTGCTGGTGTTGATCGCCTTCTTCGGGCTGGTTTCTCTCTCTGCGGGCGGTGAGGTGTTGACACGTGGAGCGGTGGCTCTGGCTGTTAACTGCAAGATTGACCCGCTTTTCGTTGGTTTGACGGTAGTTTCTATCGCGACTTCGATGCCGGAATTCAGCGCATCTTTAATGGCTGTCGAGGCGCATCCGGGAATGGCCTTGGGGAATATTCTGGGTAGTAACATTGCCAATACAGGGTTGATTTTGGGTTTGGCCGCATTGTTGTCTCCGTTGCGCATTCAGATGCGACTATTTAAGCAGGAAGTACCGATTCTGCTTTTTGTCACCGTACTCTTTGGATTGCTCGCTTTGGGTGGTGGATTTAGCCGGCTGGAGGGCGGGGTTTTACTCTTTTTGGTCTTTTTATACTTTGCCTACATTGTCCGCCGCATACGCATGGACGACAGCGCAGTGAAGCAAACGCTAACTGAGGGAACCGTTTCGATGGGGAGTCTTTCGACTCAGGTAGCACTTATAGCAGTTTTAGTCGGGGCGGTTTTATTGGCCTTAGGGGCGGATGTGTTGGTCCAGTCCTGCGCCGAACTAGCACTCCGCATGGGTGTGCGTGATGACTTTATCGGGTTCACGGTTCTCGCTGTGGGTACGAGCTTGCCGGAGCTGGCAGCTGCCGTCGCTGCCGTGCGCGCCGGACAGGGTGATCTCTGTGCGGGTAATATAGTTGGATCGAACCTATTCAATTTACTCTTGATCGGTGGGGGAGTTGCCACCTTGACCGGAATCCCGGTGGAACCCGGACTGCTGCATTTTGAGTATTTTGCTCTGCTTTTTTTATCACTTTTGTTGCTCTGGTTTTTTAAGTCCGGACGCACGGTGACACGGCGCGAGGGTGTGTGCTTGCTTTTCCTCTACTTCGCGGTTGTTTCGCTCTCAGCTTTTGGCCAATTCGATTTTTTACCGTAGCCGACTCAAATTATACCTATGACCGATCAACAGAAACCAGTCGTTTTAATTATTCGTGATGGATGGGGTGAAAACCATGACGCGACGCAAGACCCATACAATGCAGTCAAGCAGGCAAATACACCGGTGGCGGATCGTCTCACTGCTGAGTGGCCACGAGCCGAAATCGAGGCTTGCGGATTAGCCGTCGGCTTGCCTGAAGGTATCATGGGCAATTCCGAGGTGGGGCATCAGAATATCGGTGCTGGCCGTGTCGTGGATCAGGAAATCGTACGGATTAATAAAGGAATTGCGACTGGTTCAGTAAAGGAATCAACCGCACTGCAAGATGCCTTCTCGAATGTGCAGAAAAAGGATTCTGCGCTTCATTTCATGGGTCTCGTTTCCGATGCGGGAGTCCACGCAATGCTGGATCATTTATACGGATTGCTGGCGATCGCTAAGGAGGCGGGTTTGCAAAAGGTCTATCTGCATGCTTTTACCGATGGGCGCGACACCGGTCCTTTTACGGGGAAGCAATTCCTCGCGCAGGCTGAGGCCAAAATGGCAGAAATTGGAGTGGGTCAGATTGCTTCGGTCAGTGGTCGTTATTGGGCAATGGATCGGGATAACCGCTGGGATCGCGTACAGCGTGCCTACGATTGCTTAACCGGGCGCGGTCAGGAAAAATCTTTTCAATCTGCTCTCGAGGCAATCGAGTCGCATTATGCAATGCCTGAATCCGAGAGTATGAAAGGGGATGAGTTTTGCCCACCATCGGCCCTCCTTGATGAAACGGGCAAAGCAATAGCGAATATTGAGAACGGTGATTCGGTCATCTTCTTTAACTTCCGGGGCGACCGGCCGCGTGAATTGACCCGGGCATTTATTCAGAATGATTTCGATGCTTTTGATCGGGGCGATAAGCTCGATGTGCACTTCGCTACGCTGAGCGAATACCAGAAGGGCCTTTGTCCGAATATCGTCTTTAAAAAGCCGGCTAAAATGGATGACATTATCGGCGGTTATTTGGCCGAAAAGGGGATCGCTCAGTTCCGTTGTGCAGAGACGGAAAAATTCCCGCATGTTACTTTTTTCTTTAATGATTATCGTGAAGAGCCGTTCCCCGGTGAAGATCGTGAGCTTGTGCCGAGTCGAAAGGATTGCGCTACCTACGACGAGAAGCCGGAAATGTCGGCATATGGAATCCGCGATGCGGCAGTTTCGGCCATTCAATCAGGAAAATATGGCTTCCTTGTAGTCAACTTTGCCAACCCGGATATGGTTGGTCATACGGGTGTTTTGGAGGCCTGTATCGAAGCCTGTGAGGTAGTTGACGGCTGTGTGGGTGATTTACTAGGAGCGATTGATGCAGTCGGCGGTTCCGCCGTGATCACTGCGGACCATGGTAATTCGGATCAACTCTGGAGTGAGGTCACCGACGGACCGCACACAGCCCATACCTTGAATCCGGTAGAGGTGGTTATCTACGGGGAAGGTTACAAGGATAAGGTACTGACTGGCGGCGGTGCTCTGGGTGATATAGCGCCAACCATCTTAGAGATCATGGGCCTGGAAATACCGGCAGCCATGACGGGCAAAAGCTTACTTGTTTAATCTTCTGTTACGGCTGCGAAGAACGATTGCTTCAAAACTCGTGATACTCTAATTTCTGAATGTTGTTCTATGCAGCGTTTTCTTTTTTTCTTTTTTGTGATCACCAGCTGCTTGCGCGGGCAAGTTGCTGATCGACCAAACATTATTTGGATCTATGCGGAGGACACTTCTCCGTGGATGGGGTGTTATGGGGATGCGATTAATGCTAGGGCGACACCGCATATCGATTCGATTGCTGCTGAGGGAATCCTTTTTAGTCGGGCATTTGTTCCTGCGCCTGTTTGTTCGGCGACTCGGTCTGCCATGATGATAGGGCAGAATTGCATTCGTTTTGGTGCACACCAACATCGTTCTTCCCGGGGAGGGCCTAAAATTTATTTGCCGGAAGGTTATGAGCTATTACCGCAGATTATGCAGAGGCATGGTTATACCACCTTTAATCATGGGAAGACGGACTATAACTTTGTTTGGGATGCGAAGGTCTATAACTACGAGATGCCGAGCAAAACAGATTTTGCTGGGCTGATCGAACGGCAACCTTTTTTCGGGCAGATACAAACCAAGGGGGGGAAGAATAATACGTGGGAATTTCCTGCGGAGCGCAAAGTCGATCCCGCCAGTGTTGATGTCCCTGCGGATTACCCAAACAATTCAATATTCCGACAGGTAGTGGCTCAGCATTACGATGCGATTCGCAAGGATGACGACTTGATTGGAGAAATCCTCGCTGGTCTCGGTGACGCCGGTCTGGAGGAGAATACGATAATCGTTTATTTTTCGGATCATGGAGCCAACAACCTTTTGCGTCACAAGCAAATGACCACGGAGGGTGGGTTACAGGTGCCTTTCGTCTTGATGGGGCCACAACGTTACGTACCGGAAAATGGAGTGCGCCATGATTTGGTGGATCTTCTTGATTTATCAGCAACTACTCTAGCATGGGCCGGCATTGATAAGCCAGATTGGTATGAAGGCCGGGATTTATTTGAGCAGCCGTTTGTTGCGCGTCGTTTTGTCGGCGCGCAGAAAGATCGTCTGGATCATACGATTGATCGAGTGCGTACGATCCGCACAGATCGATTTCGTTACGTGCGTAATTACCGGCTAGATCGCATTTTTCTGCAGCCGCAATATCGGGACCGCAAAGATTTCACGCAAAACTTGCACGCGCTCTACCGGGACGGGCAACTTTCGGATAGGCATCGTGAGATCTACTTTGGTGAACGCCCTGCTGAAGAACTCTATGAGGTGTCTACAGATCCGCACATGATGCGGGATCTGGCATCTGACCCGAACTATGCCGAAGTATTGGATGAACATCGTATAATTATGAATGAATGGTTGTCGGTCGGCGACCGTGGGGTGGAGAAAGAATCAATTGAAGCACTGCAGGCGAACGGCGAAGGGAAAGACTGGGGGAATGGGGTCAATGTTGAATATGAGGCTTATCGTGTAGACAGTGATGGGGATGGCTTATCGGACACATGGGAAAGAATGAATGAGCGTGATCCGGAGGATGGCCGCCTTTATTTTGGATTCGATTGTGGAGGATGGCAGACCGAAGGCTGGTTTTCGGAGGATATTAGCTCCAATCTGTCCGGTTTTCTTGGCTTTCTGGACTTCGAATTGGATGCGCCGGTTGGTTCGATTCAAAGGAAGGATCTACAAATCCAAAGTAGGGAGAATGATCAAAGCTTATCTCTGGTTTTGCGTGCAGACAGAGAGGCCGAACTAAGTGTTTTTGCCAATGATCGACTTATCGGGACTGCATCGATTGATCCGCTGGAAGCATGTAAACAGATTCGCCTGCCTCTGGATTCTTCCGTTTGGAAGGGTGTGATTGATCGCCTGACGATACAATTTGAGGCGGCCCCATCGACTGAGTTTGTAATCGATTCAATCGAGGTAGTACGTATCGAAGAGAGCGAGTAATCCGGTTTCAAATGATTCTTGAAGGCTCGAATCCTTAATTTTTAGGAATTTCGCTGCCATTGTTTTGGTAACAATGTCATGACTTCGGCCGGTGCTCTTTGGGCGCGGTATAGATCAGCCATAATCTTCATCGGCTTATCAATGTGCTTGAAGAATTTCTTATAGGATGGGCAGAGGTAGTTGAGCCCCCATTCACCATCTGGGGTCCAAGTAAAACGGTGTTTTGGACATTCACCATTGCAGGCGAAGCGAACACTGCAGTCGCGGCAGTATTTGGGTAGTTTGTCGCTTTTGTCTCTTCCAAACTGCAGTGCCTGCTCGCTGTCTGCAAGTTTACCGAGTGAGGTATTCATTAGATTGCCGAGTTTGTATTTCGGGTAGACGTAGTGGTCGCAGGTGTAGACAGCGCCATCATGCTCCATCGCGAGCGCGCGTCCACAAGTCTCCGCAAAGTAACAAAGACCGCCTGGAATGTGGAGCCATTTAGACAGAGCCACATCAAATAGTTGTACGTAAACTTTTCCTACATCTCGTTTGACCCACTCGTTGAAGATTTTGATAAGGAATTCGCCGTAGGCTTCTGCAGGTACGGCCAATGGAGACATTTTTGGATTTTCGTTATTTTCCGGAGCTTTTTCCAAGTCGGGGGGTGCAGCAAAATCGAGCCCCAGTTTGGCAGCCGCTGTATCGACCTCACGTTCAACGATAGGTATAAATTGTAGGTACTTGGAACCGATACTCTTGAGGAACTTGTAAATCTTGACCGGATGCTGGACTGTATCTGCATTTACGCAGGTGAGGGTATTGAATTCGACCTTGTATTTGCGCAGTATATGCAAGCCCCGCATGACTTCTTTATAAGTGTCGCGCCCCTTTTTATCGACTCGATTGGCGTTGTGTACGTCTTCCGGGCCGTCAATGGAGAGACCGACAAGGAAGTTGTTCTCAGCGAGAAATGCGCCCCATTGATCATCGAGGAGTGTGCCGTTTGTTTGGAAGGCATTTTGGATTTGTTTTCCGTTGGCGTGCTTTTTTTGGAATTCAACGACTTTACGGAAATAATTGACACCCAGCAATGTCGGTTCGCCTCCCTGAAAGGCAAAGCTGACTTCTTTACTCGGTTGGGCGGCAATGTAGTCACGAATAAACACCTCCAGCTTTTCTTCGGACATTTTCCATTTTTCGTTTTCAGGAAAGAGCTGTTCTTTTTCCAAGTAGAAGCAGTATTTGCAGTCCAAGTTGCAAATCGGGCCAATCGCTTTGGCCATAACATGAAAAGGTGCATTCGCCGGTTCTGAAATCGCCGGCTGGAATAGGGCTTCTTCTGGCTCCTCTGGAATCTGCTTATTTACGGAGCCGTCACTCATGTTCGCTACTTATCCAAACAATTTTACACTTGGGAAGTCTTAAATCTGTAATCTTTGCCGGGGCCATGACTGGCTGGATTAAATTGGTTTCAGGGTCTGCCAAGCGCAGAACCGTCCGGATGATTTAATCTAATGTAAGATTAAACCAGAGAAATAGTTGTTCTAAAGAAGCGGCTACTGTGGAATTGTAAAGCCATCTGCATCCGGCCCACTCAGCCAGTTTTTATTGGCGCTGTTCCACTTGAGAAGATCGGAGGACCGAAATAATCCATAATTTACTCTTGGTGCACTGCCGAAGTAGCGAAGTAAACGATTCGCGTGTAAATTATAGCCGAAGGCTATAATCAGGGGTAGTATTCGAATGTACAAGGCAGACTTTAAGATAGCATGGTAGACTTTCTTTTTTATCCGGCTTCACTTTTTTTAAACGCTAAAAACCTGATTGAGATGACACATCTTGTTTGTCGGTAGATTGAGTGTGGCATGCTCTACGTGAAGAATTTTTCAATGCGACACCATCATTTCAGCAGGCAGTTACAGGATTGTCGTCAACACGAGACGACAGGAGATTCTAGAAAGTCGATTTGTAAGATTATCAAATTTTCATTTCTATGGAGTGGAGTTGACCGATAACCGTATTTCTATCATTGATTTATTTATGAAGCTATCTCGACGTAATTTCCTCAAGTTCTCGATTGGTACGGGTGCCTTAGCCGGTTCGACTTCCGCTCTGGCAAAAGCGGCAGAAGAGACGAAAATACCGAAGCGTAAATTCGGTCGGCATGATGACGAGTTGACCGTGGTTGGGTTCGGTGGTCACACCTTGTACTATGCCGGTTCCCAGAAGGAAGCGAATGCAATCGTTGATCGTGCAGTTGATCTGGGAGTTAATTTCTTTGAGAATGCATGGGATTACCACGGCGGAACTGCAGAGACTTACATGGGCAATGCCTTGGAAGGAAAACGCGACAAGGTATTCCTGATGACAAAGTTTTGTAATTATCATCAGTCGAAGGAAAAAGCGACGGTGGCCCTCGCGATGAAAAATCTGGAAGACTCTTTGCGCCGTCTGAAAACGGATCATCTGGATCTTTGGATGATGCATAATGTATCGGGAGATGACGCTGAAGATGCATACAAGACCGACGGCGCGATTGAAGCGATGGAGCTGGCCCGCAAGCAGGGCAAGATCCGCTATACTGGATTTACCGGTCATACGGATGCCAAGGTGCACCGCGCCTTAATTGAAGGTGGTTACGAGTGGGATGCTACACTCATGCCGGTATCCATATTGGGGGCACTAAGATCCCGCGAATTTGAAACGGACACGATGCCACTTTGCGAAGAGAAAAATATAGCGGTGCTCGGAATGAAAGGGTTTGGTGGAAGCCGACGGACTCACTTGCACAGCCAGACCAATCCTGAGCAAGTGCTGAGTTACGCGCTAAGCTATCCGCAAGTCTGTTGTCATGTGATCGGGGTCGACAAAGTGGAATATGTTGATCAGGCGGTTGCCGCTTCTACGGTGATCCCGATGAAAGCTATGGACCGTGCACAATATGTGGTCGACGAAGTGGGAGATGCGGATGCATTGGCCCATGGCGGCAAGCTCTATGAGCGGGATGCCTGCTGCGGTCGGGATGATCGCAGCCATGCGTGAAAAAAGCTACAACAAGGAAGCCTAGATCTGGTTGATCTGGCTGGCCAAAAAGCCAGCCCCGAATCCATTGTCTATATTGACCACACTGACGCCGCTTGCGCAGCTGTTTAGCATAGTTAAAAGGGCAGATACGCCCTCCATACTGGCACCGTATCCCACACTGGTCGGCACCGCGATGACCGGAGCCTTAACCAGGCCGCCTACCACGCTTGGCAGGGCGCCCTCCATGCCCGCAACTACGATGACTACCCGACAACTGCGAATGGTATC
>CENU01203717.1_pt1 | contig 14474 bp, 9 predicted proteins | sample 361331 | NCBI WGS metagenome assembly CENU01 (sample SAMEA2619766, study PRJEB7988) | marine metagenome | isolation source: saline water (ENVO:00002010), including
GGAAAGGTTTTTTTCAGCGCTGCAGCCAAACTGACCGCTTCAGGACGATAGTTTCATTGAGCGCAATAGGTGATAGAGAATCTCATAGGGTGCCTTCCCGTTGTGAGCCGGTGTGGTCCAAGCTACGATTTTGCATCGTCGACGTCAATTGGCAGCGTGGCGAGGGCGCTTTTGTAACGCCCGCGCTGAGGTATAGTTGGGGGCCTCCAAGAGAGGAATAATAAAGTTAAGGTTTTAGCAGTAAGGGGAGATGCGGTGAGCGTTAAATACTATGACTGGACGGCCTATCACGCGAACATGCGCGGGAACGCCGTGGCTATCGTGGATTTGGATACTAAGAATGAACTGACCTATGCGAAGCTGGACGAGCGCGCCGGGCGTCAGGCGGCCTGGTTACAGGCAAAGGGGCTGCAAAAGGGCGAGCGGGTCGCCATCCTAGCCCCGAACTGTCCCGAGGTATTTGAAACTCAGTTCGCCTGCGGCAAGACCGGCACTATTTGCTTGCCGCTTAACTGGAGGCTGACGGTCCCTGAGCTGGAATACATCGTGAATGATTCGTCACCGTCGGTGCTGATTTACGACCGAAAGTTCAGCGAGCAGGCCCAGGAGTTAATCGCCCTTTGCAACGTGCCCCATGCCCTGGAGATCGATCCCGAGGATGCTAATACCAGCTATGAACAGGCTCTAGCCGGGTCACCCTCTGAGTATGAGGCGGTGACCTGCACCCACGATGATGTGGCGATGATCATGTACACCTCCGGGACCACTGGCCACCCTAAGGGGGCCATGATTACCTTTGGCATGAACTTTTACAATATGGTCAACCTGGCCATTCCAGCAGGCGTTAACAGCAAGAGCGTCCAGCTGGTGGCCCTGCCACTGTTCCACACTGGCGGCATGAACTGCTACGCCAATCCTATTCTGCATGCTGGGGGAAGAATTCTGCTCATGCGAAATTTCGAGCCTGGCAGAGCCCTGGCGGTGATTGGGGACCCTGACCTGGGGGTGACCCACTTCTTCGGTGTGCCGGCACCCTACCAGTTCATGATGCAGCATCCGGATTTCGCGACCACGGATTTGAGCCGTATCGAAACCGCAGGCGTTGGTGGCGCACCCTGTGCCGAGGCCATTTTGCAGGGTTGGATTGATCGTGGCGTTGGGCTGATTCAGGGTTGGGGTATGACCGAGACCAGCCCAGGCGGTACAGCGCTGGATGCAGCAGATGTGCTGCGTAAAATTGGCTCGGCGGGTAAGCCGCTGCTGCATACGGAAATTAAGATCGTTGGCGATGAGGGAGAGACGCTAGGCAGGGGCGAGGTTGGCGAGCTGCTCATCCGGGGCCCGAATATCACGCCAGGGTATTGGAACCGGCCTGATGCCACCGCCGATGCCTTTGTGGATGGCTGGCTGAAAACGGGGGACGCCGCGCGCCTTGATGACGAAGGCTTCATTTATATCGTTGATCGATGGAAGGATATGTATATCTCTGGGGGCGAAAACGTCTACCCGGCCGAAATCGAGAACGTCATCTATCAGCTGCCAGAAGTGGCTGAGGCGGCCATTATCGGGGTTCCAGACGAGCGCTGGGGCGAGACCGGAAAAGCCGTTGTTGTGGTTAAGCCCGGCGCCAGTCTGGAAGCAGATGCCGTGGTTGGCCACTGCTTGGGCAAGCTCGCGAAATTCAAGGTACCCAGCAGCGTTGAATTTATAGATGCGCTGCCGCGTAACGCCACGGGCAAGGTGCTCAAGCGTAGCCTCAGAGATCGCTTTGTTGGCGCGGATGCACCCGCCATCAGCTGACCAGGCGCGGTAAGCGGTTACGAGGATTGAGGTCGCACAAGGGAAATGGAGGGGAACGATGGAAGTACCAAATGGTGTTGGAGAAATGCCCCAAGCAGAGATGCAGGCCATACTTGACCGCCAGAAAGCGGCCTTCTTGCAGGGCGACGGCGCGAGCATCAAGCAACGTTTAGACCGACTGGAGCGGACCATTGCCTTGCTGCAGAGCAATGAGCAGCAGTTCACCCGGGCGCTGTCCGAGGATTTTGGGCACCGCAGTGCCCATGAGACCCTGGTGGCCGATATTGCGGTCGCGATTAGCCCCCTGCGCCACGCTCAGAAACACCTGGCGCGTTGGCAACGCAAGCGGCGCAAGCCGGTAACCCCCGGGCTGCTCGCGCTCTTCGGCGCACGCGCCTGGGTTGAATATCAGCCCCTGGGTGTGGTGGGAGTCATCAGTCCCTGGAATTTCCCGATTTTTCTGAGTTTTGCGCCCTTGGCCGGGATTTTTTCTGCCGGGAATCGCTGCATGATCAAGCCCAGCGAATACACGCCGGCAACGTCCGAGGCCATAGGGGAGGCCGTTCGCCAGGCATTCGATCCTGATGAGCTGGCGGTGGTCACTGGCGGACCGGCCACGGGTGCTCATTTTTCTGGGCTGGCCTTCGACCACTTGCTCTTTACCGGGGCGACGTCGGTGGGTAAGCATGTGATGCGTGCCGCCGCGGACAACCTGGTGCCCGTGACCCTTGAGCTGGGCGGCAAATCGCCGGTGATCATTGGTCGCAGCGCTGACCTTGATGGCGCCGCAGACGCGGTCATGGCGGGTAAAATGGTGAACGCGGGGCAGGTCTGCCTGGCGCCAGACTATGTCTTTGTGCCGGAAGAGAAGCTCAAGACCTTCGTTCAGTCCAGTCAGCGCGCCATCGGTAAGATGTTTCCCAGCTTGTTGAACAATCCGGACTATAGCTCGGTGATCAACGAGCGACACTTCGATCGCCTTACGGGCTATGTGGATGAGGCCCGTGCGGCTGGGGCTGAGGTGGTTGAGATCAACCCCCAGAATGAGGATTTCCGCCAGCAGCCCCATCGCAAAATGCCGCCCACCTTGATCATTAATCCACCGGAAGAGACTGCCGTGATGCAGGAGGAAATTTTTGGTCCTCTGATGGTGATCAAGGGCTACCGGGAAACCGAGGAGACTATCGACTATGTTAACGACCATGATCGACCCTTGGGTCTTTACTACTTCGGCCACGACAGGGCAGAGCAAGAGCGTGTCCTTCGGCGCACGACCTCCGGCGGGGTTACGCTGAACGATGTGGTGATGCACATTACTCAGGACAATTTGCCCTTCGGCGGCGTTGGGCCATCAGGTATGGGGCACTATCACGGGGAAGATGGCTTTCGGACCTTCAGTCATGCCAAGGCCGTCTATCGACAGGCGGGCTTTAATATCCTGGAGCGCATTGGCATGCGGCCGCCCTACGGAAAGAAGCTAGAGAAGCTGGTTAGAGGACAGATGAAGTAGGTTAAGGCTGGCGCGCCAGGGTGGGGACCGCGTCATTCAGTATGACCCAGCTCTGCTTGCTATCGCACCAGAAGTGCGCCTGAGGCTGGAAGTCGGAGCTATCGTCCAGCGTACCTGACTTGATGTAAACCATGTCTCTGTTCGCACGCAGAGAGGAGTATATGGGTGAGCCACAAAGACCGCAGAAGTAACGATCGACGCCATTGCCGCTCTCAGAACTGGTGTCCTCGTAGCAGGTGAGCGTGCCCTGGATTTGCAGGGCCGCTGCGGGGATACCCACCAGGGTGGAAAAAGCCGAGCCGGTCTGCAGCTGGCAGCTCTTGCAGTGGCAGACCCCGGAAAAAGAAGGTTCGGTATCTAGACGATAGGTGACCTGCCCGCACAAACATTTTCCCTGTGCCGCCATCAATATCTCCCGTTAGCGAAAACGTAAAGATAGCCCCGTTTTTTATTCGATTGCAAGATGTGGGCGCTGGCCGTCATCGGGGGTTAGGGCGTCGCGCCGTTGAGCGCCCAGTCGTAGTGGTACCGAATTTTGCTCTGATGTGTTCGTAAGGTCGTTGCGAGATTCGGGGCCCGCTCGGCCAAGAATTGAAGTAGCGCCTGCTCGCTGTCGGCGAAATCCTCTAGGTACCAGTCAAATAGGCTAGAGAGCATCAGCACCCCATCCTGGGTCAGTTCGATGGCTCTGGGCTGGCTCAGAAAAAGGTCTTCCGCCTGTTGAAGCTGCCCTTGGACGGTTTCGGCACGGTAGGCCTCGGTGCTTAAATCCGGGCAGCCTAGGCTGGCGCAATTGAGCGCGAAATGAAGCCTGTGGTCCGCCCAAATGGGCCGCAAGATTCTGTGTTCGATATCGTTGAGAGAGACGTCCTTGCCCTCGATCTGGAGATATTTTTCGTCCCAAGGCCCCACGCTTAGAAGGCTCGGACGCATCTTTAAAATGCTGTCTTTGTCCGGATAGCCTAGGACGACTTTCACCGTCTGCGCGTTATACAGATTGATCCAGAAGGCGAGCTGCTGGTTGGGGCTCATGGACGTGGGCTCAAGGCTCTGGAGATAGGCCAAGTAGGTGTCCAGCAGGTGCTCGTTTGTTTTGACGAACCCTTTATAGTCCACGCGATTGATATGGTCTCCGCCGCGCTGCACCGAGCCGTCTAGGAGAGTTTGCCAAAGGCTGTGATCCACCTGCAGCGCGGCGTCTCGATCGTGCGCTGCCCAGTAGGCCCATAGATCAGAGCTCGGTGCTGCATGGGCGGAATGCCAGACCATCACCGCGAGCAGGGCAATGAGCCTGAGTGCGGACACCAGAGGCCGGCGAGGTGCAGCGGATGGGCAAGATAGATAAGCCTGTATGCAATACATGACCGTTCCTAAGAACAGCCTGGCCCCAAGGGGGCCAGGTACTGGGTTAGCGTTGTGGCACTAGTATCACGTAATACGAGCTAAAATGTAGCAGAAAACTTTGCACCATAGTTCCGACCCGGGAGGGGTACTTCTTGCTTGACGAAGGAGCTGTGGTTCCTCGCGACGTCATCCAGCAAATTGTTCCCGAATACCGAGACCCTCAGCGCAATGCCGTTCTCAAGCTGGAACGACTTTACCGCCCTGAGCCCAAGCATTTGATACCCGTCAGTGGCTTCTTCACCGCCTGAGACATCCCGCTGAGACGCCACATCCTTGAGCTCCAGGGATAGCCACGGTCTCTTCCTGATAGACCGCTGAGTAGATATTCCTTTCCGGAGTGATTCGAGGGAGATATCCGCCCCCGGCAAACTCGCCCGTAACGGCATCTCTAGCAAAGGAGAGCGTTAGATCGCCCTGGCCTAGCGGGAAAATCGCGCCGATCTCCATCTCGTAGCCGTCGAACTCAGCGTCCTGCTGGAGGTAGTTCGACACCACGAGGCCGTGGTCGAACTCCGAGCTGTCCTGTAGGTAGATATAATCGTCGATATTGGTGTTAAAGAATGCCAGCGTTCCGAAGAATCTGTCGTCTCGGTACTGAAGCGCGAGTTCTGCGCTGGTGCCTTTTTCCTCGGTCAGAGCTGGGTTACCCACCTCAAATCGCCCCGTGGCCAGGTGTGGGCCGTTCATAAACAGCTCAACGGAGGAGGGCGCTCTTTCCAGACGGGAGAGATTCAAGTCCACTGTCAAATGCTCACCGATGCTTCGTTTGAGGCCTACGGCCACACTAGTATTGGAGGTGTCCACGGCGAAATACGCCAGTTCGGCCTCTTCATCGTGTTCCGCCTCATCTGCGTCATGCTCTTCCTCGTGACTCTCCAGGGCCACAGATCCGCTTCGCTCGATTTGGTCATGCCTGATACCCAGTTCCAGGGTCAGGGTGCCCATAACCTTGCTCGCGTAATACCCTAAGGTGAATTCGTCGTTGTCCACAGGGCTCATAAAGGCCTCTGCACCCGAGATCGCGGTATCCTCAGAAACAAACTCGATGGCGAGCTTTTGAGAAAGTAGGTCGTTAGTCAGATCAACAATGACGCCGTACTCCCGAGCATCGTTGGCAAACAGGGTAGGACCCTCGGCATCATGATCGTCCTCTTCCTCGTGACCTTCGGCCTCCATATGGCCCTCCTCTTCGGCATGCTGCTCGATGAGTTCGTAGTCCGTCTCTCGGAAGTAGTAATCTATGCCCTTGACCACGGAGTGCCCTAGGTTCAGGGACCCCTCAAAGTTCAGAGTATCCGACGTTGTCGTAGAAAATATCCTCTCTCCTTCGTGGTCTTCCTCCTCATGGTCTCCCTCTTCCGCATAATCCTCTTCACGTTCGTCACCATGAAAGGGGATGCCGTAGAGTCCTTCGTTGCGTCTATAGGATGCGCCAAGGTGTCCCCAATCTCCGACTTTGGAAATGCCGATGCGTTGGGATTCCAACCGGTGGTCCGAGTTGGCAATGGACCGAATGTCTTCATGCTCTTCCTCGTGTTCCTCTTCATGATCCTCATCATGGCCTTCCTCCTCGTGGTCATCGGCCTCGTCCTCGCTATGAATAACGGCACCTGATGGGACCTCAAAGTCCTCAAACTTTGAATCCTTAAACGAGACGCTGACGTTTAAACCCCCTAGATTGCTCTGGTGAGAGAAGTACTTGCTGTCGCCGTCACTGACGGTTTGCGCCTCCAGACCCACCGAGGTTTCAGCCTCGGTGACGTCGCGTCTTGCGATGGTGTTGTCGACGATGTTGATGATGCCGCCAATAGAGCCATTGGTGTGCAGGAGTGAAGAGGGGCCTCGTATCACTTCCAGCTGTTCAACGTTGTGGAGATCAACATCATTGCTGTGATCTGCGCCCAGGCCCGCAACGTCTCTAACGACCAGGCCATTGTTCAGAATTTTGACCCGATCGCCTGCAAGGCCCCGAATAATGGGCTGGCTGACTGCCGAGCCATAGTCTGCTGAGGAAACCCCTAAGAGGCTGTCCAGGGTATCGCCCAATCCCCGGGTTGCTGCTGAGGCAATGTCGTCGCCACCTAATAGATGAATCGCGCTGCCGAGTTCACTGCGCCGGGTGTCTACCAAGGATGACGTTACGTCCACCTCTTCGATTATTGAGTCGTCTTAAGGCGGCGAACCGTCTGCAGCCAGCAAAGGGCTGATGCTTGCTAAAACCGCCAGCATAAGGGCGGAAGAAATTTGTCTGTTGTGCATGTCTGCTCCTAAAATATGAACCTACGCCGCCTGTATTTATTGTTAGGAGCTGCGCGTGAAAAAAGTTTTTGGGAAGGTCGGCGGTGCGCGTGGCGTCGGTCGGATAAAGGGCGCTTCACGCTGGTCCTGAGCCTGTAGGTGCTTTTTGTTATAGGGGCTCGGATTGGGGCGGCTGGGATGGTTCTTAAGAAGCGTGTCGAAGTCGGTGAGAACGGCCTCTGCCCTGAGTGGGTTATCGGGATGGCGTTGGCAGGCCCCTGGCTCGGGGTGGTTGAGACCTCTGGACGCTAAGAGGCTCGAGGAGGCGAGGGCTTCTTGATGGAAGCCTTGGACAATAGGGGTGTAGCCTGCACCCGGCACGGGGTTCAATGCACCATCAATGAAAGCAACCTGTCCATCTGGGGGCCAGCGCGCCCATAAATCGCTCTTGGGCACGGCTTGCATAACGCCTGAAGCCAGCAGGCTTGAAATGCCGCCAGTAAAAAGCGCTAGAAGCTTGGCTCGTTTCAACTTCATTTTTTTCCAGGTCAGTCTATGAGGCCATCTTGAGAGCATTATGCTGTAGTGAATTGGTACTGTTAAAAGGGGGTGCTTTAGAGTGAAAGAAATGCCTGGCAAAGAACACGGGGGGCAGCGGCACCTGGTCGCCCCCCCCTGTGGTCCGTTAGATAAGCACGCTACTAAAAGACTGCATTGAACTTCAACCCATAGCTTTTGCCGGGCAAGGGCACTTCGTTCTTAACGAAAGAAGAGTGGTTTCTCGCGACTTCGTCCAACAAATTTCTGCTAAACACGGAAACGTTTAGCCTGACGCCAGCGGGTAGGTCGAAATAGTTAGAGGCGGTAACGTTGAGCATAGAATAACCTGCCGTTGTATCTTCATAGCTCGCAGTATCGCTTTGTTTCTCAACGTCCTTGAGAAGAACCTCCAGATCGAATGATCCCCGTTGATAACCCGCCCTGTACAGATTTCGGTTTGGGTTGATTCTGGGGACGTTGCCTCCGTTGCTGAACTCTGCTGAAACAGAGTCTCGGCCATAGGACAAGGTAAGATCACCCTCTGCTATGGTGAAAACGGTGCCTATCTCAAACTCGAAACCCGTAAGCTCTGCATCCTGCTGCATATAGTTCGCCAGGGTCAGACCTGCATGGTCATCATCGTGTTCCTCGTGCTCGTCTTCGGTCTCATCCTGCAGATAAATATAGTTATCAATATTGTTGTTAAAGACGGTGATAGAGCCAAAGAGGTTGTCGCCAGCATAGTTTAGAGTCAGCTCTGCGTTTTTCGAATGCTCAGTTTCTAAGTTGGGGTTGCCGATCTCGTATCTTGCGGTAGCGAGGTGAGCACCGTTCATGAACAGTTCCACTGCGGCAGGCGTTTTTTCAACGCTAGAAAGGTTCAGAGTGCTTGAGAAATTGTTGTCCAGCTGCCTGGAAATCTGAAGTCCGAAGCTGGTGACGGATTCGTCGAGATTGAAATATTCAAGCTCTGCTTCTTCTTCATGTTCCGCTTCTTCCTCCTCGTCGTGTTCCTCATGCTCATCTTCGGTAACAGAGCCACTTCTATCAATCCAATCATTTCGCACCCCGAAGTCAACGTCGAATCCGCCGATCTCGCGACTGGCGAAGTAACCCAAGGTGAACTCGTCGCTAGAAGCAGGGCTCATGAAGGCTTCGTCACCGACAATCGAGGTCTCCTCTGAGGCAAACTCGATAGCGACCTTCTGCACCAGGACATCATTTGAGAAATCAAGCACGGCGCTGAATTCTTGCGCTTCATTGGTGAAGAACGTCGGCCCTCCATGGGCATCATGCTCTTCTTCCTCCTCATGCTCTTCATCGGCGTCGTGATCATCGTGCGCCTCCTCCTCTGCATGATCTTCCGTGAGAGTGTAGTCACTGTCGCGGAAGCGATACGTGATGCCCTTCAACAGCCCGTCACCGAAATCAAATGAGCCTTCCAGGTTCATGTTTTCTGCCTCCGTAAAGGCAAATATACGCTCACCCTCGTGCTCGTCGTGAGCCTCATCCTCGTCTTCGTCCTCATGGGCCTCTTCACCGTGGAAGGGGACCCCGTAGGTGCCTTCACTCTGCGTATAAGACAGGCCGACATGGCCCCAATCTTCTACTCTTGAAATGCCAAAGCGCTTGGTTTCTTTGCTGTAGTCAGAGTTGTCCAGGTAGCCGACAGCACTTTCATGGTGCTCCTCGTCCTCATGCTCATCCTCGTGTTCGTCCTCATGCTCATCCTCGTCCTCGCTGTGCATGTCCTCAGCGTGTAACACGGCACCGGCGGGGATCTCGAAGTTCTTAAATTTGGCATCTCGATAAGATGCGAAGACGTTAAAGCCAGCGATGTTGCTTTGATGAGAAAAGAACTTTACTTCACCGTCATTGACACTTTGGGTCTCAATGCCGACGGAGGTTTCGCTTTCGGTCAGGTCGGTTTGGGCGATGGTGTTGTCGACGATATTGATAATGCCGCCAATCGCACCGTTGGTATAAAGAAGAGAGGCGGGACCTCTGATGACTTCGATTTGCTCGACGTTGAAAAGATCGACATCTATTTCGTGGTCAGCGCCTAAACCCGATACGTCGCGGTTCACCACACCGTTGGTCAAGACCTTCACTCGGTCCCCGGTCAAGCCCCTGATGGTGGGTCTGCTGACCGCAGCGCCGAAGTCGGTAACCGAGAGGCCCAAGAACCGGTCAAGGGCATCGCCCAGGCCCAGCGTGGCAGAGTCAGTGAGTGCGTCCTTACCCAAGACCTCAACTGTTCCCGAGGTCGCAACGTCCAGGTTGCCAAGCAAAGATGCTGTAACAATGGTCTCTTCGATACTCGCTTCTTCCGCGAGTTCAGTCTCGTCAGTCATTGCGTGAGGACTTACGGTCATTAGGAGCGCAATAATGCTCCCAAAGAAAAACAAGGAGCGAGATATCGCTCCCAGGCTCATTATTTTCATGTTGGATACCCTATTAAAATAGTCTAATTGCCCCAGTGGGCGCGATTCTGTTAACGACTATTTTTGGGGCGGGGGGGCTCTGATAGGGAATCCAAGATCTTGAGCGGTGCGTGGTGATCGCGAAGAAAGGCGAGGAGGGGTATCAGCAGCCGACGACAGGAGAAACAGGACGGGGGGCGAAGCCGTATCGCCCAGCTCCATCTCGCTGTGCCCACCACAGAACACACAGGCACTGACGTGCTCTTCCGCCTCATGATCGTGCAAGACCAGTTCTAACGCGCTAAACGAGATTAAAAGGGCGAGAACGAAGAATAGATATCTACGCGCTATGCTAGAAATTGCCGAATCTTTCATTCAGATGGATTAAATCATTTAGATGAACTGGACCACATCGGCAGACTGTATCATGGCGTTGGCCTGCCGGAGGTGGAGTCTACCCAATCTAAAACCCTTTTTTCCAGCAGTTTAAGCGGTAGTGCGCCTCCTCCCAGGATTGCGTCATGGAAGTCTCTTAGATCGAAATTGTCGCCAAGTGTTTTTTCCGCGATGTCGCGCAGCTCCAGGATTTTGAGCATGCCGATCTTGTAGGATGTGGCTTGTCCGGGCATCACGATATAGCGCCGGACCTCTGAGCGAATACTTTCCAGGGGTTCGGGCGAATTGGCGGCGAAGTAGTCGATGGCGTCTTGCTCTGTCCATCCTCTGGCGTGAAGGCCGGTGTCTACGACGAGCCTGATAGCGCGCCAAATGGAGGCTGATAACCGACCAAAGTCCTGATAGGGGTCTTGATAGGTGCCTGGAATCTCCTTGGCCAAGTATTCTGAGTAAAGTGCCCAACCCTCCGTATAGGCGGTAAAGCGCGCCTGTGTCCGGAAGGTGGCCACATCTTCCAGCTCCTGGGCAATGGATATCTGCATATGGTGGCCCGGTAGGCCCTCATGATAGGCAATCACCTCCAGCTGATTTTTGGGCATGGCGCCCATATCAGATAAATGCGCGTAGTAGACGCCGGAGCGTGAGCCATCCGGGGTGCCGGGATAGTAGTGCTGGGCTCCGCCGTCACGTTCGCGAAATGGCTCCACTCGTCGTACCTCTAAGCCAGCCTTTGGCAGCAAGCCGAAAAAATCGGGAAGTTTGTCCTGGATGTTGTCGATAGCTGCCTTGGCATCGGTGATGTAGGCCTGACGACCTTCATCTGTATTAGGGAAGTAGTTCCACTCTGCATTGCGAACGTGCTCAAAGAAATCTGATAGCTCGCCAGTAAAGCCCACCTGCTCCATGATGGCCTCCATCTCAAGCCGCAGGCGAGCCACCTCGTCTAAGCCGATTTGATGAATCTGGTCCGCAGTCAAATCCAGGGTGGTTTGGTTGCGCAAGCGGTATTCATAATAGGCGGCGCCGTTGGGTTGAGCCCCGACTCCGGTGACAACGTCGGGTGTTCGATCTTTCTCGTTTTCCGCCCAGGTAATGATGTTCTCGTAGGCGGGCTGAAAGTGGGTCACCAGTGCGTCCTTGGCGGCGCTGAGCAACGAGGCGCTTTGTTTGTCATCGATCAATCCGTCGGTCTGTAGTTTATCGATCTCTGATTGGATGTCGGCCCATAGGTCGCTGTCCTGGTCCGCCTGGTCATCAAAGGGTTGGCCTGTGATGACGGCTTGGCTCTGGGTGATAACGCCCTCTAGCGCAAAAAGCGGTGAGATAACGCCCTGGGCAGAGGCTTTCTGTGCGTTGGCCAGCGCCTCCGAAACTCGGGGTGCAACCGCCCGAATACGGGCGATGTAGGCTCGCATGTCGTCTTCACTCTTCACGGAGTGAAAGTTGATCAGGAAGGTCGGTAGGAACCCCTGGAGCCCATTCATCTGATCGAAAATGAGGCCATCATAGAAAAAGTCTGCGCTCTGACGCATTTGCTCGGCTTGAAAAAGCCAAAGATCGTAAGAAAGCCTCTCACTATCCGTGAGGGCATCATAGTCAAATAGCGACTCCATTTGGGCGGCTGACGCCAGCTTCCAGGTCAGCTCCTCCTGCATGTTCTCTATCGTCAAGGCATCAATTTCGTCATTACGTTCTGAGCGGCCTTGAAAGGTGAGCTGAACGGGCGAAAAGCCCAGCTCAATCTCGTATTGTTCATTCATCCAATCCGTGAATGAGCGCGCGGTGGCCTGGGCTTCAGGCTGTTTCTCTGGCTCGCTTTCGGCGCACCCCGTCAGGATCAGTTGGGTGCCAAGAAGGCACAGGGCAAGGCCTCGGCAGGGTGTGCGGGTATATTTCAAGAGCTGCTGTTTAAACGTCATGATCTGTAACTCGGCTAGGTAATGGAGTATACACCGCTGATAACAGGGTGTTCGACATCAACGGATGCCTGATACTGAATACTGAACCATAGGTTTTAAACCACTGACATCGAAGGGTTAAAATAATGGATCAACGGCATAAATTACCGGAGGAAGGAACACTTTGGATAAAGAACGGAATCAACGGACGCGCTCAATGCCGGCCCCGCTGGACGGGTTCCGAATACTTGACCTATCTGCCGTTGTTTCAGGTCCCATGGCCGCCGTAGTCCTGGCGGATCAGGGTGCAGATGTTATAAAAATCGAACCCCCTGGATGGGGCGATACCATTCGGGGCCTGGGTGCATCACGAAACGGCCTATGCGCCATCTACGCCATGATTAATCGGAACAAGCGATCGGTGGGCATCGACCTGAAACAGCCCCAAGGACAGGACTTGGTCAAGGCCTTGGCCGCCGATGCGGACGTGCTGCTGCAAAATTACCGGCCAGGGAAAATGACGGCCTTGGGCCTGGACTATGACACCCTGACGGCGCTCAATCCCCGGTTAATCTATGCCTCCATCAGCGGTATGGGCACCCAGGGGCCCGGAGCGGACAAGAAGGTCTACGACTATGTGATTCAGGCGATGAGCGGCATCCTAGACGTTCAGGGCCAGCGTCCTCTGGATGCTCGCCTGGCGGAAGAGCAGCAATCTTCCCAATCCCTGCAGATGGTTCGGACGGTGCTTTATGACAAGGTGACGGCCCTGACTATGGCTCAGGGCATCACAGCGGCACTGCTAGCGCGAGAGCGCAACGGGCTGGGGCAGCACGTAAAGCTTTCAATGCTGGATGCCGCACTGTACTTCAACTGGCCGGACCTCATGTGGAACCACAGTTTCGAGGGCCAGGGGGTGCAGTACTCGGGAGATTTGGCGGACGTTTGCGGTGTCGTGGAGACGGCTGATGGGGCCATCGTGTCCCCGCACCTGGGTGCCGACTGCAGTGGTTATGAGACCGATGCGCTGCTTGATTTGCTTGGGCAGCACGATATCCCTTCGGCCCGGGTGAATCGTCGTGAGGACGTGGCCACCGACCCGCAGGTCATGGCCTCACGGTCGATACAGCGGATACAGCACCCTCGCGGTGGAACCCTGTTACAGGCGCGTTCGCCCATTCAGTTTAGCCAGTCGACACCGCCACCCCATCGGCCCTCGGCGGACCTTGGCGAACACACTCATCAAGTCCTGACGGAGCTGGGTTTGGCGTCAGCAGAAATCCAAGAGCTAGCCGATGCGGGCGTCATCGCCTGAAACCCGCCGCACTGAGGGTTTTGACGGGGCATCGGCTTTGGGCGAGCCATTTTTGGACGAGCCATTAAGGAAGGAGGATGAGCTTGCCCAAGGCATCACCGTCCTGCATTCGACGATGTGCAATCCCGCCCTCGGCAAGGGGCATTTGGTCCCCAACGTTGGCTGAAAGTGTCTTGTCACTAATGCCTACGCAAAAGCGCTCCCAAACCTCTGAGAAGCGCTCACTGTCGAAGGCATCTGAGCCAATGATGCTGATGCCGCGCTGATACAGGCTGCCAAGGGAGGGGATGGGCACCTGGTCGCCCGTGGTATTACCTACGCAGACCATTCGCCCCCGGGGCGCAAGCGCCGCCAGCGATGCCGTCCAGTGGGCGGCGCCCACGTGATCGAAAACCATGTTGGTGCCCTGGCCTTGAGTAACTTCCATCACCCAGTCGGCAATGCTTCCCTCGCCGCTTACCCAGGTAGCGTTGGCGCCCAAATCCTGGGCCCTTTGGGCCTTGGCCTTATCGCTGGCCGTCGCCAGAACCCGACATCCATGAGCCTTGGCAAGCTGAATCGCAGCAGCGGACAAACTGCTTGAACCCCCATGGACTAGCAGTATCTCACCAGGAAGCAGTAGGCCGCGCTGAAAGAGCGCGTGTTCTGCCGTCATCCAGGCGGTAGGGAAGGCCGCGGCCTGAGGAAAGGAAAGGTTCTCAGGGATCGCGTAAGCATGGTCTGCGGGGACAAGGCAGTGGGTGGCATAGCCGCCAGGATGGGTGCCTCCGAGGACGCCTAACGCGCCATAACGATCCCCAAAGCCGGCAAAGCTTGAGCCGGCACCAACTCCATGCAGGGACGGATTGACCACCACCCGCTCTCCGGCTACGCGGTCCGTCACGTCAGGTCCAACGCTCAGGACGGTTCCTGCGATATCCATCCCCGCCACGTGGGGTAGAGAAAAGCCG
>CENU01101003.1_pt1 | contig 14450 bp, 15 predicted proteins | sample 361331 | NCBI WGS metagenome assembly CENU01 (sample SAMEA2619766, study PRJEB7988) | marine metagenome | isolation source: saline water (ENVO:00002010), including
ACTAGCAATAAACAGCTACGCTACAGCCCACCCCCGCCTATTTATATTAGGGCCGTCTTTGGTAAAAAGACTTGGTAAAAAATAGGGAGTATTTGGTAAAATCCAGCATCCTAAGCCTATATAAAATAGGGGCTTGAGCTATGTGGTGGGTCGTCTGGGGCTCGAACCCAGGACCAACGGGTTAAAAGCCCGGTGCTCTACCAACTGAGCTAACGACCCATTGCTGTACGTGCTCTTTTAGAGCCGCGAATTGTAGTCAGCCGTTTACAGCGGTACAAGTCCCCGTACCGCTTTAAAGACTTATTTTGTAAGTGCGTCTGCGGGCTTCCCGTCAGCTGATGGTTTTATCGAACCATTTGAACTGCGATCTAAGCCACATAGCGCGTCGGATCGGCTATACCCGCTGCCTCAAACCCGCACCGCCGAATATGACAACTATCGCATTTGCCGCAGGCACGACCACTGCTGTCCGCCTGATAGCATGACACCGTAGAACCGTAATCCACCCCAAGCGATACACCTTTGCTAACGATGTCAGCCTTCGTGAGGTCGATCAGCGGGGTTTCGATTGTTAATGCGTTGCCCTCAACGCCGGTCTTAGTGGCCAGATTGGCCATATTCTGATAAGCATCTATGAATTCGCGCCGGCAGTCCGGATAACCTGAATAATCCACCGAATTAACACCGATATGAATCGATTGGGCTTGCAACAGTTCACTCCACGCTAACGCAAAAGATAAAAATACTGTGTTACGCGCTGGCACATAGGTTATCGGTATCTCAGCAGCGGCGGGATCTGGCTCCTCAAAGGAAGCCGCGTCGCTGGTCGGCACAGCGATGCTATCGTCGGTTAGGGCAGAGCCGCCAAACTGACGCAAATCGATAGAAATCACCCGGTGAGCGGCAGCACCAAGGCTTTCTGCTATTTTTTTGGCGGCATCTAATTCAGCACGATGTCGTTGGCCATAGTCGAAAGACAGCGCATAGCAATCAAGTCCTTCGGCTTTTGCCATCGCCAGAACAGTCGCGGAATCCAAACCACCCGATACCAGTACAACCGCCTTAGCCTGCATGCTGTCGCCCTCTCAACTAGAAATGATCTTGACTGCGGCCATCAAGACGCAGCTAACGTCCTGGCTCGTCGCCCCATAAAATCTTGTGTAGCTGCACCTGCATTCTGACTGGTAGCCTGTCCGCAACAATCCAATCTGCTAACTCGCGTGGTTCCAATTCACCGCAACTCGGCGAAAATAAAATTTCCGCTACTTTGTTCGTCAGTTGGTATTGGTCAATTTGCAGCTTGGCCCACTGGTAATCTGCGCGGTCACAGAGCACGAACTTGACTTGATCATGGCTTTGCAAGTGAGCCATGTTCGACCAAAGATTGCGGCTAACTTCGGCGGATCCCGGGGTCTTTATATCCAGCACCTTAACTACCGCTGAATCCACTGCCGCAACAGAAATGGCACCACTGGTTTCTAGCGAAACTCGATAGCCCGCTGCAACCAGAGCCGCTAACAAGGCATGGCAATTAGGTTGAGCCAACGGCTCTCCACCGGTCACGCACACTGTGGTTACACCAAGATCAGCAACGCGACGCATGACTTCGCTGACGCTTATCATGTCACCGCCGCTGAATGCATATTCGCTGTCGCAATATTGACAGCGTAACGGGCAGCCCGTCAGCCGTACAAAAATGGTGGGTATCCCTGTCGTATTAGACTCGCCCTGAAGCGACAAAAATATCTCGGTGATTCTTATAGTCGCAGCAAGCTCCGGCGTAGCTGGGTTCACTCAAGCGCCTCTTGATATTTTGCGGCCAGATTTGCTGCTGAACTCCTCGGGTGTTGGCTAATGACCTCATTAAAAAACTGTTTCGCGCGCGGCGAGTCGCCTAAGTTGCTGTATACGACGCCCAACTTAAACAACGCGTCGGGTACCTTCTGGTGATCAGGGTATAGATTAATGACCTGTGTAAATTGCTGTCTTGCGCGCTCTGTCTCTTGCTGCGCCAAATACAACTCGCCCAACCAATAAAAGGCATTCGGCGTATATTGCCCATTAGGATAATTAACGATCAATCCTTCCATCTGAGCAACTGCCGCGGCAAAGTCACGATCCGTCAGGCTTTGCCGCGCTGCGGCATAAGCTTCTCGTTCACTTGCCCATTGTGCCGCAACAGGAGCTACTGGTGTTGCAACACCGGGCCGATCAGCAGCGAAAGAGTCGTTACCTGCTCTAACCGGGTTAACTGGGTTGCCAGCTGCTGGGTTAGGCGAATTCGCCGAAGGATTGTTGCCTTTTGGAAGGGCCGCACCATTTAAGCGGGCATCTAAGTCTAAATACTGCTCTTTTTGTGCCTGCTGCAAACGGTTCAACAGATATTGCTGCTCCTCTACCATGCCGCGCAGGGATTGCACTTCCTGCTGCAAGATTTGCAGCCGATAGAATAGGTTAGAAAGCGAGGTCCCGTCTTGGGCTACCGGATTTCTGTCGCCCGCCCCTCCACTAGAGTATGCATCCATTGATGCCGCATCAGGTCGCTGCTCGCTCGCACGGCTTCCAGCCACTATTGTTGCTTGTGAAGACGTATCGTTGACCAGCGATTCTTCCACCGGCACAGCTGCATGGGCGCGTGCGGCGACGATACAAAGTGAAACGGCTAAAACTTTATACAACGACTGAGCCACCGGCATCGTTGTTCACCTCTCGATTAGGAACTTGATAAGTATTTTGCTTAGCCATCATAAACTCATGGGTGGTTAAACAAATAACCCGCATGTGTCGTTAGACACTGGCGGGTCATAACTTGGGGCGAGCAGGCCAACGGCACTGCTAAGCAGAAGCGGTAGGACTCGCGCGCATTCCTTTGGAACCCTCTAAAGCCTGCTAGCGCGAAACCTTACGAATCAGGCGCTATTGGTAAGAAACGATCGCGCGACGGTTGCGAGACCATGCCGATTCGTTGTGCCCTGGATCCTCAGGACGCTCTTCGCCGTAGCTCACCAGTTCAATCTGGCCGGCTCGAACTCCTGCTGAAATTAAGAAGTTGCTGACTGCTGTCGCGCGACCTTCACCTAAAGCAAGGTTGTACTCGCGCGTGCCACGCTCATCGCAATGGCCTTCGATAACAATACTGCGGTCACGATTACGACGCAGAATGCCTGCATGCATTTCCAGAGCGCTCAAGTCAGCCGGCTTTAGTACCGCCTGATCATAATCGAAATAAAAGGTGCGAGAGATTGGGCGGCCCATCGGATCGATCGCGGTCATATTGTCCGAAGCAAAATCGGATGGCTCCTCCGGCTTAACGTCCACTGACTCCGCAGTCGGCTGCGCGACCTCTACGTCCGGCTGCTCATTGACCGGCTCCGTGGTCGTACCAGAACATCCGGCGATAACGAAAGCGGCTAAAATGACGCCTAGCAAATCTCTTAATTTCGATTGACCTAGCATGTGTGTCTCCTGATTAAAGCTCCGCCTCGCTAGTGCTGGCGTCCGCTAAATTTTCCTTTGAAGCTTTCGGTCAGTTGTATATCAACTGAGTCGACCAACTCTCTTTTTGACCTGGATTTCTTGGTCAATAATCGCGCATTACTTTCGAGCTTTTTTCTCACGAAAACGCTCGCAACACAGATCGTCTCTGCCTAGTTTTGAGGCGCATACTTTTTAAGAAAAGCATGTTTAGCACGAGGATGTTTATATCGTTGTTATATCGTTGCTATATAGATCCTCATCACGCCGCTGCCCTGAGAATCCGCTTTTTGAGCCTCTTACTAAAACCTCTTACTAAAACCTCTACCTAAAGCCTCTACCTAAGGGAGTTGGCTTCCTGACATCGTGTCGACTCTAAAACGTCCAACGCGCTGTCTGAGCGGCACTATACTACTTTTTTCCAGTGCTGAAACATACGTTTTAGCGTGGTTAAGACGCGACTTACAACCGCTATCCGCTATACAAACACGAATTTATGAATATTCGGCTTAATTCAATGGATAAGGCTTCATATTACTGCTTAGAAAAGGAGACCAAGCTGGTTCACGAACATCACCTGCAGAAGAGGGCAAGCGGTACTTAACGCGTCCATCTACCGATACCACAGCTAATATCCCTCGGCCTCGATCCTGGGTCGCATAAATCAACATGGCACCATTTGGAGCAAGCGACGGCGATTCATCCAATGAAGTTCGTGTTAACACGGTCACATTGCCCCGTTGTAAGTCCTGCCAGGCAATATGAAAAACGCCATCCTGTCGGTGCACGTATACGAGATGCTGACCATCGGGTAGATAACGAGCGCGTGCGTTGTAGTCCCCAACGAACGTGAGACGCTCGAGGAAATTGGTTGTCAAATCAATTTGATAAATCTGCGGCCTGCCACCTCGGTCCGACGTAAAGATCAGTTTATCGCCGAGCGGCGACCAGGACGGCTCGGTATCGATCGCATGGTGTCGCGTAACCCGACGTAGGCGACGCGTGTCTAAATCCATAACAAACACTTCAGGATCACCATCGCGAGACAAAACCATGGCCAACTGCGAACCATCAGGCGAATACATAGGTGAACCGTTTATCCCCTTAAAATTGGTTAACTGCTCACGATATGGACCCGCAACATCCTGCAAGATGATGCTCGGACGCCCGGTTTCAAAAGAAACATAACTCACACGTCGACCGTCTGGCGACCAACTCGCTGACAAAATCGGCTCTTTGGAAGCAAATAGAGTGCGCGAACGGGCGCCATCTGCATCGGCTATTTCTAAACGATAAGTGGCCTTTGCCGTGCCCGAGTTTTGCGCCAATACATATAAAATTTTGCTGCTAAAAGCCCCGCGCACACCGGTCACGTGAGTGTAAATCTGATCCGCAATCGCATGCGCCGCATCACGCCACTGATCCGCACGCACGGTATACCCAAAAGCAAGAACCCGCTGCTCAAGTGCAATATCATACATCTCGAAATCGATTACCGGAGCTCCAGTGGGGTCGATTTGGACTCGTCCGATTACCAAATAATTAGTCTTTAATATCCGCCAGTCGCGGAAAAACACGCCTTTTCGGTCAGTGGGATAGGACAACATGTTCTCAGCTGCCAATGGCGCAAACTGCCCACTGCGCGCCAAATCAAAGGAGATAATGCCCTCGATTGGGGAAGCCTCTGACAGCGACGCAGGTAAAGTGTTTTGAGCCGGCATCGCAAACGGCACAATGGCAATTCGAATCGGTTCGTCTACGCCGCTATCAATGATTATCGTGTCCAGTGAGTCCACAGCGAAGCTGCTCGCACTTAAGAACCACAACAGCGCTAAGTAATAGCGTATTCTTTGCCAAGCACTCTTACTCGTATCGCTGCGGGTCAGATTTCTTTGCACTGCTAGTCGTACCAAGCGTCGCCCAACAAATTTGTTTATCACTATCTCACCATCTCTTTAAACAACCTTTAAACGGCTTGATCTGCTATCCGTTCAGCCGCTTTTAACTGATCTGAGGAAAGAGCCTCAAACAATCATTGCTCTGCCTTGCTCTACCGGTTCCGATCCGACCCATCGGATAGCTTCGCTCTGCCTCAATTTACCTTGTTTCACATGCTGGGTTAAAGCCAGTTCATCTTATTACAGGCTTAGCTATTCGGCTGCGCAATTTATAGGTCAAGGGAGCACAACTTTGAGCGACCTCTCATCCCCAGACTGTTTCAGCTTGCGAGTCATCACACCGCTAGCGCAGCAAGTCTTCAGGGCGAAACAGAAAATAAAACCGGCGGAAATATTGTTCAAACAAAGCGTTTTCCGTGGGCACGACAAACCGGCGAGCGCTACGTACCGCTTGTTCTGCGGAACGATCGAAAGCCGCATTTCCTGAACTTTCGACCACGGTAACCGCAATAACGTCGCCGGTTGGTATCAGCTCTACCAGTAATTTCGCCTGCATACCATTACGCGCACTGGGCGGTCGACTCCATTGCTGACGCACCAACTCGTAAATTCCGCCTCGATAAGACTGCGCTTGCTCTGCGTCGCTTTCAGCCTGCAGGCTAAGGTTTTCTGCCTCTAATGCTTGCTCAAAAGCAGAATCAGCTAATTGTCCCAACGCTTGAAGCTGCTTTAAGCGCGCGGCCTCCGCACGCGCTTTAGCAGCTTGGTCTTGATCGGCTTTATCTTTTGCCGCTTTCTCCCTTGCAGCCTTTGCCCGTGCTTCTTTATCTTTTCGGGCTTTTTCTTGCTCAGCCCTTTTCTGCTTTAGCTGGAGGGCTTTGGCTTTGTCAGCAGATGCACGCTGCTGCGCCGCTTGACCAGCATCTTGATTGGGTTTTTGCCGCGCAGCAGGCTTGGCCTGCATAACGATCAAACTTGCGTTGATAGTCGGCGGTTTGATTGTTTGCGCTGGCACTACGGCAGCACTTGGCCAGACAATCAGCATCATCGCGAAAACGCCTCCGTGCAGCAACGCAGCGAGAAAAAATGGCAGTGTGTAATCACGAAGCAGAGCCACGAAGCCTAGCCTTCCAGAACGGGGGGATCAGTAATTAACCCTACACTCGGCGCACCCGCTTTTTGCAGCGCGGTCATGACGCGTATCACTGCACCGTAATTCAGGCTGGTATCGGCCTTAATATAGACCGGCACATCGGGGCGGGCGCGCAACACCTTGCCGGCCTGTTCACTGAGCGAAAATATAGTTACGCGGCTACCATCCTCGGCATCGGCCGAAGCACTACCTGCGCCCGTGTTGAGGAAGATCGCACCGTCCTGACGTACCGAAACCACCAACGGGTCAGCCTGTTCACTATCGATCGGCGTAGATGGTGCGCGCGGCAAGTCAACCTGCACTCCTTGAGTCAAAATAGGTGCAGTGACCATGAAGATGATCAACAGGACCAACATCACGTCGATATAGGGGACCACGTTTATTTCCGCTATCGGTTTACGTCGGTTTGCCATGATTACCGTTGCCTGTCAGAGGTTTAAGATGTGCTATGCAGCTCTGCAAAATCCGCCATTAGTTACGTACGTGAGCAGCGCGATGCAAAATCGTAGTGACTTCATCACTGAACGCCTCGTACCGCTTCACCAAACTATCGACACGAGCCGAATAGCGATTGAACGCAATAACTGCAGGAATCGCTGCGAATAAACCCATCGCCGTAGCCACCAGAGCCTCAGAAATGCCGGGTGCGACGGAGGCCAAGGTCGCCTGACTCATGTTCGCCAAAGATCGAAAAGAATTCATAATGCCCCAGACCGTTCCAAACAAACCCACATAGGGGCTGGTCGATCCGACGGTGGCCAAAAAAGGAAGATGCGTATCCAGCCGGGCTTCCTCTCGAGACAGGGCAATGCGCATAGCGCGCTGCACGCCTTGCATAATTGCATCTGGATCTGCCCCAGCCTGTTCTGCTAACCGCGTGTATTCGCGAAAGCCGGAATAAAACAGATTTTCAATACCGTTCAGACTCGAATTCTCTTCCAGGTTTTGATATAGCTCCCGTAAATCAATGCCAGACCAAAAATGATCTTCGAACCGATCGAGGTCACGTTGCGCCCGGTTGAGCAAGATCGCTTTCTGAAAAATCATCATCCAGCTGACTAAAGACGCAAGAACCAGCATGCCCATGACCACCTGCACAACGATTCCTGCATTCGTAATCAGCTCAAAGATAGTTGCTTGTTCTGGCACTGCCCCTCCTTGACTGTCTAGTGGCTATGCCCAATGTAGCGGCCACCAACTGATTTAATCTAGGTCTACTGAATTCTGTTTTGACCTGCTCTTTTAAGCTAGGTTGCGGTGCGCTCGGCCTTTTAAAGGCCGCGCGATTAATCCAGCTCTAATTGCCCTGGCGTCGGTTTGTCTTCCGTGGCGGGCGGCCGCAAACCAAAATGTTCATAGCAGGCTGCAGTTGCCATTCGTCCGCGTGGCGTTCGCATCAGATAGTTCTGTTGGATCAGATAAGGCTCAATTACTTCTTCAATAGTCCCTTTTTCTTCACTTAGCGCCGCCGCTAATGCCTCTAAACCGACTGGTCCGCCTGCAAAGCGCTGAATCAACGCCAACAGAAGTTTACGGTCCATATTATCAAAGCCGACTTTGTCGACATCGAGTAAATTTAAGGCGGCGTCCGCCATTTGCAAATCGACGCGTCCGTCTCCGCGCACTTCTGCGTAGTCTCTAACTCGCCGCAGCAAGCGATTACTTATTCGCGGCGTCCCTCTGGCGCGTCGCGAAATTTCCATCGCGCCCTCCAGATCAATTGGCAAACCCAGCTTCGCTGCCGCCCTGGTAACGATTTTCGTGAGATCCTCAACAGAGTAAAACTCGAGTCGCTGCACAATGCCGAACCGGTCCCGCAACGGGCTGGTCAGCAAACCTGCTCGGGTCGTCGCTCCGACCAGAGTAAACGGCTGCAGATCAAGCTTCAAAGAACGCGCCGACGGACCCTCGCCGATAAGAATATCCAACTGAAAATCTTCCATCGCCGGATATAAAATTTCTTCCACCAATGGGTTGAGACGGTGAATCTCGTCGATGAAAAGAACATCGCCTGGCTCAAGATTACTCAGCATTGCAGCCAAATCGCCTGGCTTCTCTAAAACAGGCCCGGAAGTAGCGCGAATAGCCGCGCCCATTTCTTTAGCCATAATGTTAGCCAGCGTGGTTTTACCCAGCCCGGGCGGGCCAAAAATCAAGGTATGATCGAGCGGTTCACTACGTTTCCGCGCGGCGGTAATGAATATCTCCATTTGCTCTTTAACTGCAGGCTGACCAATGTACTCGCTCAGCTCCGTTGGCCTCAGGGCGCGGTCAAACCGCGAATCGGCGTTGCTTTCTGCGCCAGAAACAAAACGGTCGGGTTGAATGGACATTCGAATTAGCTCCCCTTACCAAAGGTGCGCAACACCACCGTCACCAATTCTTCAGTGGTCGGCTCGGCCAGCTCCGGCTTGGTCTCTTGCCAGTGAGCATTCGCAAATTCTACCGCCTGCTGCGCCTGAGCCGAGCGGTAACCAAGGGCCACCAAGGCATCGACTGCTTCACGACTGACCTGGCCCGGTTGGGTGACCCTGCCGGCGGATGAGCTTTGCAAACTTGTCATCTGTTCAAGTTGCACGGCGAGCTTGGACTTTAGCTCCAACATAAGTCTTTCGGCCGTTTTTTTACCGACCCCTGGGATTTTCGTTAGCATCCCTACCTGATTCTGTTCCACCGCTCGCGCGAGCGTGGCGATATCAATCGAAGATAAAATCGCCAACGCCAGCTTAGGTCCGACGCCGCTTATGCGAATAAACGTGCGAAAGAGGTCACGCTCCTGCCGATCAACAAAGCCGTAAAGCAATTGGGCATCCTCACGAACCACCAAATGCGTAAATACGTCGAGTGGCATTTGTGTTGATGGCAGTTGTGTCAGAACGCTCGCAGTGACCTCGACTTCATAGCCTACCCCCGCTACATCGATCACAATCACGTTATCGCTATGCTCTAAAAAAATACCTTTTAAGCGGCTAATCAAGCGTTCGTCTCTTCCGGTTGAGAAGTTATTCAGTTTGTCGTGTCAATCACCAACCAAAGACTGATAAGCCTTAGTGCTGTGAAGTATTGACATGGCACAAGGCGATAGCAAGCGCATCCGCAGCATCGGCCTGCGGCAAGCCCGGCAGTTGCAGTAGCGTTTTCACCATATACGCGACCTGAGTTTTATCCGCGCCGCCTGTACCCACCAGCGCTTTTTTAACGCTTCTAGGGGTATATTCATAAACTGCTAGGTCGTGACTTGCGACCGCAGCAATAGCTACTCCGCGAGCCTGGCCCAATTTAAGCGCGGCGGACGGGTCTTTCGCTAGAAAGAGATCCTCAATTGCGGCCTCATCCGGTTGGAATTCCTGAATGATCGTTTGCAGTCCCTTATAAATAGTGGTTAAACGCTTTGGCATATCACCTTCGACAGCAACAATGCAGCCGCTACTGATATACGCCACTTTGCGACCTTTGGCTTGAATCAAACCATATCCGGTGCGACGTGACCCGGGATCTATCCCCAGGATGCAGCGAACTTCAGGAGACGGAAGCGACATATAAACCAAAAGGTTGTTCGCGCAGCAGGAATGCCAAGCCTTTGCCGAATCGCTGCTTCAACGCGCCTCGCTGGGAGACCGCAGAACCCGAGCGACCAAACGATTTGACGCAGTAAAAACGTGCTGCCAACACGCCAGTCACCCAAGCCTAATCATAAGCGGCGGCGGATAGCTCAGCGTTGCTGTAGACCTCTTGAACGTCATCCAAATCTTCTAGCGCATCGATGAGTTTCATCACCTTCAATGAGAGATCGTCGTCGCAGGGCGTGGTGGTTGAAGCAACCATCGTCACTTCAGAATGATCCGGCTCCAAGCCGGCGGCACTCAAATCAGCTACAACTTTCGAAAGACTTTCCCATGGGGCCGTGACCGTAACCGCGCCATCTTCGTCGCTTTCGATGTCCTCAGCCCCAGCTTCTAGCGCAACTTCCATGATCGTTTCTTCATCGGCTCCCGGGGCGTAATTGATCACGCCGCTGCGGTCGAACAGATAGGCGACCGATCCGTCCGTGCCTAAGTTGCCGCCGTACTTACTGAATGCATGACGAACCTCAGCCACCGTACGATTACGATTATCGGTCATCGCTTCCACCAAAATTGCTACGCCGCCAGAGGCATATCCCTCGTAAACCAGTTCCTCGACATCACTACCTTCGCCACCACCGGCACCACGTTGAATCGCTCGGTCAATGGTGTCTTTGGGCATATTGCCGCCCAGCGCTTTCTCCACTGCGGCCCGCAAACGGGGGTTATCATCCGGCACACCGCCACCAAGACGCGCAGCAACGGTTATTTCTCGAATCAGTTTGGTAAAGAGCTTGCCTCGTTTTTTATCTTGCGCCGCTTTTTTATGCTTAATGTTTGCCCATTTACTATGGCCTGCCATGCCAACCTCCTTTGCCTTTTCCTGGGTGCTCGTTGTAACCGTTAACGCACCCCTCTCTATGCGTAGCATGCCTCGTCTGCCGGGTACGTTTGCTGCTCAAGCAATAGCCAAGCCGCTCGGTGATAATGCCATCGTGGTCGAGTCATCGCCTCGAAACCATCACCCGTGAAGCCATCACCTAAAATTCTTCACCTAGCCTTCTTCACCTAGCCTTCGGGGCACGTCTGTTAGCCACGTAGACGGATATGCAAGTCACGCAGTTGTTTTTCTTCAACTACCCCGGGCGCACTCATCATCAGACAAGAGGCGGACTGCGTTTTCGGAAAAGCAATCACGTCCCGAATCGACTGTGTGCCCGTCATAAGCATAATGATTCGGTCTAAACCAAATGCGATGCCTCCGTGTGGCGGACAACCGTATTGTAAGGCTTGCAGCAAAAAGCCGAATTTCGCGCGGCCTTCTGCGTCCATCTTCAACGCGTCAAACACGGCGCTCTGCATTTCGCTCGAGTGAATACGAAGCGATCCACCGCCCAATTCGTAGCCGTTCATAACTAAATCGTAAGCTTCAGCTTGAGCATCTAACGGCGCCGCACGCAATTCATCAGGCGTACAGTTGGGTCGGGTAAAGGGATGATGCTCTGCACCGAGGCTGCCATCGCTGTTCTCTGCAAACATCGGGAAATCAACCACCCAACAAGGCTTATATCCCTCTTCCAGCAAATCCAGGTCGACCCCGAGTTGATTGCGCAAAGCGGCCATTGAGTCATTGACAACTTTTGCCTTATCCGCGCCGAAGAAAACCAGGTCACCATCCGCGGCACCAACACGCTCTAAAACCGCTTGCACCACTTCGTCTGGCATAAATTTCAGTATTGGAGATTGTAGACCTGCCATGCCTGCAGCGAGGTCGTTAACTTTGATATACGCAAGTCCCTTGGCACCATAACGCCCAACAAATTCGGTGTAATCATCAATCATTTTGCGGGACAAAGATGCCCCGTTTGGTGCGCGTAGCGCGACTACTCGTCCGTTTGGATCGTTAGCTGGACCATTGAAAACCTTAAATTCAACGGCCTGCATGATGTCAGCCACATCAATTAATTGCAGCGGATTGCGCAAATCGGGACGGTCAATACCGAAGTCGCGCATAGCCTCGCTCCAGCTCATCACTGGAAACTCGCCTAAATCAACGTCGAGGATTCGGCTAAACAAACGCCGCATCATGCCTTCGGCCATCTGCATGACATCGGTTTGCGAAACGAAAGAAGCCTCGATATCAATCTGGGTGAACTCGGGCTGCCGATCCGCACGCAAATCCTCGTCACGGTAACAGCGTGCGATTTGATAGTACTTGTCCATACCCGACATCATTAGCAGCTGCTTGTATACTTGCGGCGACTGCGGCAAAGCAAAAAACTCACCGGGATGGGTGCGACTGGGCACAAGATAATCACGCGCACCTTCTGGCGTCGCTCTCGAAAGAGTGGGTGTTTCAATATCCCAGAAACCCAACTCTTCAAGATAAGTTCGAACTTGAGCCGTAATTAGCGCTCGTTTTTGCAGTTTTTCCTGCATTTCTGGGCGACGTAGGTCCATGTAACGAAAGCGTAATCGAACGTCTTCGCCAGCCTCTGAATATTCGTCTAACTGAAAAGGCGGTGTTTCAGCCGCATTTAAGATTTCCAGAGTTTTACCCAACACCTCAATTTCGCCGGTCGCCATTTCCGGATTGACTGTGCCCTCAGGTCTGGCCCGAACGCGGCCTGTTGCACGCAAAACAAATTCGTTTCTTACCGTATCGGCAAGCGCGAAGCTGTCTTCCGTATCAGGATCGAATACCAGTTGCACAATCCCCGTACGATCACGCACGTCGAGAAAGATCACCCCACCATGATCGCGGCGACGATGCACCCAGCCACATATGCTTGTTGATTCGTCAATGTTCGTGGCCTTGAGATTCCCGCAGTAGTGAGTGCGCATCCATTTCCCTTACGTTTTGCTATATCGCCGTCTATTTCTATACAAGTTTAGCTGGTGCTTGAGCTGCTTGAAGCGCCACCATCACCGCTTGAACTGCTGCTTCCCGCGTCAGAAGACACGTTTTTCTTATCACCGGACTTAAAGTCGGTTTCATACCAACCGCCACCTTTCAAACGAAAGCCAGCAGCGGATATTCTTTTGACTAAGCCCGGTTGCTTGCATTGCGGGCAATCGCGCAACGGCTCGTCGCTGATTTTTTGAATTGCTTCGAGCTCGTGGCCGCACTGGTCACATCTATATTCATAAATTGGCATTTTTTTCTTCTCGATAAAAAGAACTCGGCAGTTGCGGCGCATGATCTTAAAAAAACCAATAAAAATACAGCATTTTTAACGCTTTTTGTTGCGAGGGCTAAGCTGATCAGCTATAAAGCCGTCGTCAGACCTTTGGGTCTGTAAGCGTTCTGGTATTTTGAATCAGCGGCGTTACCCGGAACAATCACCTTTCGGCAGGTGGTGAGAAGGAACAGCTAGATCGTCTACCCGAAGCAACTGTGGATGGTGTCGTAAACGATGCTCTTGAGGTTAAAAACTTATCAGGTTGGACTAACTCACTGATGGGCGCTTACATCGAGATCTCGCACACACCGTTCTAGACGCATCGGATGATGGTCTGACAAAACCTTTGAAGCACGACTGTAGAGCGGGCAAAAGCTAACAACTGATGTCTGCCTGCAGAGCCGATTGAATGATTGCCCGGATTAACGAGGGCGGATGATTAACGCGGGGCGCTAAACTTTTAGAGACGTTGTGAAACCCCGGCTAATGTGGGGCAACTACCTTCGAGCTTCGCCTTTGACCTTTCTTCGGCGAATATCGAAAGTCAGACTAAGTAGTAGGCGTTACAACGCATTGAGATGTCATTCATCAAGATGCAGAGCGTCAAGCTACTTACAAAGGTAGTCGCTGCAACTTAGGTTGAGCGGAATCGCGCTGTTAAAATTGATATGAGGACCAGATATGGCTACCCGCAAAAAAGCACCAGCAAAGAAAGCTCCAGTGAAAAAAGCTCCAGCCAAAAAAGCTGTAGTTAAAAAAGCCGCAGTAAAAAAAGCACCGGCCAAGAAAGCACCCGTTAAAAAAGAAGCGCCTAGCGCAGCTAAGAAAAGCACGGCCATTAAAACTAAGATGACCAAAACCGGCATCATTAACGAAATCGCGACGAATACCGAGTTGTCCAAAGCTCAAGTACTTGCTGTTATGGAAGAACTAGAGACTTTGATCGAGCGCCACGTTAAGAAGCGTGCAGTCGGTGAATTCACCTTACCTGGCCTGTTAAAGATCAAAGCCGCCAAACGGCCTGCTACCAAGAAGCGCATGGGCCGTAATCCGGCAACTGGCGAAGAAATAATGATTCCGGCAAAGCCTGCAACCACACGAATACGTGTCACTGCATTGAAGAAGCTTAAGGATATGATCGTCTAAATCGATCCCCTTAGTGCTCGCGAAGGCCGACTCT
>CENU01118689.1_pt1 | contig 14448 bp, 11 predicted proteins | sample 361331 | NCBI WGS metagenome assembly CENU01 (sample SAMEA2619766, study PRJEB7988) | marine metagenome | isolation source: saline water (ENVO:00002010), including
GTAAATGTAATTGGATGTTTCCTTATTGGTATTTTTATTGGATTAGCATTGCCAACTAAAGATAGTACATATTATTTCTTTGTTATTGGTTTTCTTGGTTCATTTACAACAATGTCAGCTTTTACATATCAAACAATGATGATGGCAAATTCAAATTTAATTCATGCTGTTTCATATATAATGCTCACAATAGTAATAAGCATTTTGGCTACCTATGCAGGAGCTATAATTTCTAAATAATGTTAGATATAAAAAACTTAAGAGAAAATTTTAATGACATCAAAAAGATGTTATCGAGACGAGGTTATGAACTCGATAAAGATAAATTTGAATCACTAGATGAAAGAAGAAAAGTTTTACAAGTTAGTGTTGAAAACCTTCAAGCTGATAGAAAAAAACTTTCAGCAGAATTCGGAAAACTAAAAGCATCAGGTGAAGATGTAGATCAATTAAAGACAACAATTGATAAAACAAATAGTGAATTAGATGAAAAAGATAAAGAGCTACAGGTTCTTTTACAAGACATACTAAACTTTTTATTGGATATACCAAATATACCTGATCAGTCTGTGCCTGATGGCAAAGACGAAAACGATAATGTTGTTGTAAAAAAGTATGGAACCATAACCTCAACAAATACTTTAGACCATCTTGAAATCACAAAGGATATTGACACTGATATGGCTGCCAAGATTGCTGGTTCTCGTTTTTCTGTCCTTAAAGGAGAATTACCAAAGTTACAAAGAGCATTAATTTCTTTCATGATTGATAATGCTATTAAAAATGGATATGAGGAATATTATGTTCCATTTATGGCTAATACAGATTCCTTGATAGGAACAGGACAATTACCTAAATTTGAAGATGATTTATTTAAAACAACTGAAAACTTATACTTAATTCCTACTGCTGAAGTTCCCCTTACAAATATATTTAGAGATGAATTCGTCAATGAAGGTGATTTGCCCATAAAAGTAACCTCACATACGCCATGTTTCAGATCTGAGGCAGGGAGCTATGGAAAGGATACAAGGGGTTTGATTAGACAACATCAATTTGAAAAAATTGAACTTGTCCAAATAACACATCCAGATAATTCCATGGAATGTCTGGATAATTTATTATCAAATGCATGCGAAATTTTAGATCTTCTTGAACTTCCATATCAAGTTATTGAGTTATGTTCTGGAGACTTAGGTTTCTCATCAACAAAAACTTTTGACATTGAAGTTTGGATGCCTAGTCAAAATAAATATAGAGAGATTTCATCTTGTTCTAATTTTTCTGACTTTCAATCCAGACGGGCTAACATTAAATTTAAAAATAAAGATGGAAATCATTTTGTTCATACTATCAATGGTTCTGGCCTTGCTGTTGGCAGGTGCTTAATTGCATTAATTGAAAATAATTTTAATGGTTCTAATGGAATAAAAATACCAAAATCACTTCAACCATATTTAGATACAGATTTGTTAAATATCAACTAGTATAAAAATTTTATCTTAATTACAAACAACAATTAATTCACATAAAATTTACAAAATTGTAATAGTGAAAAAATAGTTTTTGATATATATTATGCAAATATTAATTATTATCACAGGGAAACCATTATGATTCGTAATTTCATCAAAATATCTTTATTATCGATCTTTATTTCACCAATTCTTGTTGCACAAGAATTAACATCAGACATCACAGGTTCGGTTTCCTCTTCGAGTGGGGCTGTAAGTGGTGCACAGGTTGAAATAACATATGAGCCAACAAACACAACAGTAACTAGAACAACTGATGCTTCTGGCAGGTATTCTGCAGGCGGACTTAGACCAGGTGGTCCATACACTATAAAAGTAAGCGCATCAGGTTTATCATCAGACACTGTGACTACAAGTTTAGTTATAGGTGAAACAGCAAAACTTTCATTTACACTTCAGTCTTCATCATCTGTTGATGATATTGTTGTTACTGCTCAAAGGATAAGTGCTGATGAAGGTTTAGGATTTTCATCGACAATTGATGCACAAACAATCCAAGAAACACCTTCTATTACAAGGGACATAAAAGATTTAATTAAACTAAATCCACTAGTTTCACTTGATGATGCTGAGGATGATTATGCGAATATTTCAATCGGCGGAGCTCATCCAAGAAGTAACGATATTAAAGTTGATGGTGTTTCATTCAATGATGATTTTGGTTTAAATGATAATGGATATCCATCCCAAAGAAGTCCTATAAATTTAGACGCAATTGAACAAATGTCAGTAAAAGTCGCTCCAGCCTCTGTTGAGTACTCAAATTTTAGAGGTGGAATTATTGAGTTTGTTACCAAAGGCGGAACTAACGAATTTGAGGGAAGTGTTGGTTATTATGATAGAGGTGATCAATTTTATGGTGATAAAATTGAGGGTCAAAAATATACTTTTGACAAAGAGGATACAGCCCAAAGTTTTACTTTTGGTGGACCAATCATCAAGGATAAGGCTTTCTTTTATGTTACTTATGAAGATACTACTGTGACTAATCCAGTTTTGTATGGACCAGCAGGCTCAGGTGCTGCTAATGAGCAGGCTATAACTTTAGAGCAAGTTGAAAGTTTAAGACAATTAACAATAAGCAAATATGGATGGGATCCTCTTGGCGTTGCTTCTACAACTGAATCTAAACAAGAAAATACATCTCTAAGAATCGATTACATTTTAAATGAAAATCATAGATTAACTTATAACTATAAAAATACTGAAGGCGATAGATTAAGAGCTAGCGGTAGTAATTCATCTTTTTACTTTGAATCAGCTTCGTATTTCAAAGGTGAAAAAACAGACACATCAAGTATTCTTCTGGTTTCAGATTGGTCAGATAATTTAATTTCAGAAATCTACTATTCAAATAAATCTACTGATACAAGTCAAAACTCACCAGCAGGACAAGATGTTCCAAATTTCTATATCGATGATGCATATGGTATGAGAGTATATTTAGGTGCTGATATTTTTAGAAGTGCTAATAAACTTGCAACAGAAACAGACTTTTTGAAAGCAAAGTTAACTTACTATACTGGCAACCATAAAATTACTGCTGGTTATGAAAATACTACATATGATATATACAACGTATTTATTGTTGCCCAAGATGGTGAGTGGGAATTTGATTCATTAGCTGATTATGAGGCTGGTGTTGCAAGCTCATTTAGTGCAAACAATGCCAAAACAGGTAATGTTGATGATGCAGCTGCAATATTTGATTATGGCTTAACATCTGTATACGTCATGGATGAAATTTCATTATCAGATAGATTAAGCATTACTGCTGGTATTAGATATGATGAATATGATTCAAATGATGCGCCAGCTAGAAATGCTGCATTTGAACAAACATATGGTTTTGCAAATGCAGGTATTGATGGAACAAGCTTAACTAATATCAGACTTGGTATGGATCTTGTTATTGATGATGTTAGTGACATAAATGCAACATTTGGAACCTATTCTGCAAAACTTCCAGCTGTATGGATATCTAACGCATATACAAATGATGGCGTAAGAGTCTCAGCATATAATAGTGCTAATGCATCTGCTGGTTGTGATCCATTGACATCTCCAGGCGCTGGTTTGCCAGCTTGTGTGCAACAAGCAATTCAAGATGCTCCACTAACGGATGCTAAAATTGATTTTATTGCTCCAAGCTTCCAATGGCCTGATTCAAGGATTCTTAATATTACATATACAAGAGATCTTCCTTACGATATGGATATGAGTGTTACATATTTAAACTCTAAACAAGAAGAAGCTTTATATAAAGTTATTGATACAGGATATCCACTAAATGGTGATACTCCTACTGTTCCAACAGATGTTGCTCCAGATGGAAGACCTATTTATAACATGACAGGTAGAAGAACATATAAGGCAGGTCTCTATAATGATTGTTGTGGAGAAAGAGAGGTTATTTCTGCAACTCTAAATAAAGCATTTAGAGATGGAGACACTGTTGTTTCATTAAGCTATACAGGTCAGAATAATACAGAACTTAGTGGTATGACTTCATCTACTTCGAATTCTAATTATGGTAAAACAGGTGCTATCGACTTTAATAATAGAAGAGCAATGACATCTATATATGAAACAGAGCATAGGCTTTTAGCAACATTAAGATCTAAGCATTATTTCCTTGGTTCTGATAAACCAACTACCTTTACTCTAATTTTTGAAAGAAAATCTGGACTACCAGCTTATCCAACCTTCGATACATTTACGGGCTCGCCAGGTGATTATCAAACTAGAGCATTTGGATATGACTATAATTTAAATGATGATAGCTCATCATTGCTTTATATTCCTACAAGAAGTGATTCAATAGTGTGTTATTCATATGAATGTACTGATGAAGGTTCAGCTGATGCCCTTGCTCGTGAGGAGGCTGTATTAAATCTTCTTTACAATGTCTTTGGTCTTGAGGGTAAGGCTGGTGAGATTGCTGATAGAGGATCAATGAGATTCCCTTGGCAGTCATCTTTAGATTTTAAAATTACTCAAGTGCTTCCTGGATTCAGAGAAAGTGATGAATTTGTAATCACTTTAGGAATTGAAAATCTTTTAAATCTTCTTGATGATGATAAAGGTGTTGTTAGGTATGGTTACTTCTCAGGAAGAATTCCAGTAATAGATCTAAAAATTATAGACGGTTCAAAGTATGATTACAGCAGAAATGCATTTAGGTACAGCTTTGATGACCCATATAATATGAGCTTATCTGCAACACAAAGTGTGTGGAGAGCACAACTTGGTTTTAAGTATAATTTCTAATAATACTTATATATAATTTAAAGGCGGTTTATACCGCCTTTTTATTATGAGCAATTTAATACCAGAATTATCATTTAAAGATATCGAAAGAGGAGATTCTTCCTCCATATCTTTATTAAAAAATGCACTAAAGAATCATGGTTTTTTTTCTATAACTCAACATGATTTATCTCAGGAGCTTATTGATAAATGCTATAAATCCTCAAAGGAATTTTTTGATTTAGATTATGAGATTAAAAATACATATAGTTCTGTAGGATCTAAAGGTGCAAGAGGTTATACACCAAAAGGAATAGAAACAGCAGTTGGTGAGAAGATAGCAGATCAAAAAGAATTTTGGCATCATGGACCAGTAATTGATGAGTCGTTTGATAAAAAAATACCACAAAATTTATCCATAAATCACATCAAAGACTTTAATACGAATTTTGATGATTTATATAATGAGCTCCACAAAATTGGTATAAGAATTTTATCAATTCTTTCTCTTTCATTAGGTCTAGATCAAAATTATTTCTTTCCATGGGTTGAAAAGGGTAACTCTTTATTAAGGTCAATTCATTACCCTCCTGTTGATGCAAATCTAAATCCTCACAGAGCAAGAGCACATGAAGACATAAATCTTATTACACTATTAATTGGAGCAGCTGAAGGAGGACTTGAAGTTAAGAGCAAAGATGGTTCTTGGATTAAAGTGGCACCAAGTTCTGAGGCGATTGTTTGTAATATTGGAGACATGATGCAACTAGTAACTGATCATAAATTAAAGAGCACTACACATAGAGTAATTCAAGACACAAATGCAGAATCCAAATCAAGATATAGCATCCCATTTTTTTTACATCCAGCTCCTTCAGTTAACTTAAAATCAGTTTTTAGAGACAATGATAAAGGTATACTTGCAGATGATTTTCTAAATAAAAGATTAAAAGAGATTAAACTTTATTAATATGGATATTTTTACCCTTGGACACATACTTATTGGCTTCATCGGTTTAATAGCCATTGCCTTACCATTTTCAGATAACTTTAAAATTATTAATTATAAATATGTTGCGTATGGAATATTATCTCAAATAATACTCGCAGTAATTCTTCTAAAAATACCTCTTGTAATTAGTGCATTTGAAATTTTAGGTAATGGTGTCGTGGTTCTGCAAGAAGCTACTATTGAAGGAGCTAATTTCGTATTTGGATATCCGCCAAGTGATGATACAAACCCATATAGATCATTACTGGAGACATTTGCTTTTGGAGTTTTGCCCTACATCATTGTTATGGCATGTATATCAGCAATTTTATGGTACTGGGGTGTCCTGCCTTTTATAGTAAATTTAATTTCTAAAGCATGCCAAAAACTCTTTAATATAGGTGGACCAGTTGGTCTTGGAGCTGCTGCGAATATTTTTGTTGGGCAAGTGGAAGCACCCTTATTAGTAAGACCTTATGTAAGCAAATTATCTAGCAAAGAACTTCTAATCTTAATGACAGCGGGAATGGCAACTGTAGCGGGATCGGTTATGGTTGCATTGATTAGTATTTTAGAGAACTCATTTATTAATGAAAATTTAATTCAGCATTTTATAACAGCTTCAGTTCTATCTGTTCCAGCAGCAATTATGTATGCAAATATAATGATACCCTCTAATTCAATTACTGATTTTAATGAAAATAAGGTTCCAAAAGTTTATAAAAGTACAATGGATGCAGTTACTAGAGGAGCGTCTGATGGTGCAAGTATTGCAGTAAGTGTTGGAACAATTCTTATAGCAGTTATAGCACTAGTCTATATTGTTAATTCAATTATGGGATCTATCTCATCTCAATTTGGTTTTGAATTATCAATTGAAATTATTTTAGGATACATTTTTGCACCCATTGCATGGTTAATGGGTATCCCGTGGAGCGAGGCAGTTATATCTGGCGAGCTTCTGGGTATTAAGACAACATTAAACGAATTTGTAGCATATCCGGCACTTGCAGCTCTTGAAAACGGAGAACTTTCTGAAAGATCTAAACTTATTACTTTTTACAGTTTGTGTGGATTTGCTAATCTTTCATCTGTAGGAATATTAATTTCTGGAATAACTGCAATGGCTCCAGAAAGAAAAGACGATTTAATAAACGTATCTTTTAAAGCATTGGTTGGCGCTACTTTGGCATCCTGCATGACCGGCCTAATAGTAGGTATTTTTATTTAGTTATTTAGAACAATAAAAACATTTAAATAAGAAGCAAACAATAACCACAGAATATATGGGGCATACAAAATTGCACCAATCTTATCTTGCTTAGAAACAATAAATAATATTTTTATATTAATAAATATTAATAACCATATATCAAATAAGGCTACTAGAGGTAATTGAAATGAAAAGAACAGCCATGACCAAATAGCATTCAAAAATAATTGGATATAAAAATAGATCTTTATAGTATCAATATTTCTCCACGCAGTTATACCCATAAACAAATATAGTATTGGCCAAACAATACCAAATACATACCCAGGAGGATTCAAATCTGATTTAATAAGGCCTTGATACCAACCGTCAGTGCCAGTATTTGAAGAAGCTAGACTACCAACAATAAGCGTTATAAGTACTAAAGTAATAGCATTAATTTTTGGGCTAACCCTTAACATTACTTGCTTCTAAAGAATCTATTGATAGTCTCTGAAATATTTCCAAAAAAATTGGAGCCTTTAGGTCTAGCTTCAATAAATATGTAGAAACCCACAAAAGCTAGTGAAATAATAAAAACCCATACAGCATCGTATTCGCCCATCTTTAAATTATAAATCCTTTCATGTTTTAAGCATATTTAATTTATGCTTTTTCTACGATAATTGAGCAAACAGAATACCCAGCACCAAATGAACAAATAATACCTTTTTCACCTTTAATTAAATTGTTATTAAGATTAAACGCAAACATAGAACCAGCACTCGCTAGATTACCAAACTTTTCTATAGGAAGAGGGGCAAGATTAGTATCAAAATCATCTGTGCCAATAATCTTTGAAACAATGAGATTTACCATTCTTGAGTTTGCCTGGTGAAGCCAAAACTTAGATATTTCATTTGGCTTGATATTATTATTTTCTAACTGTTCAGATATAAATTTTGCAACCATTGGACATACTTCTTTAAAAACACTGTTACCATTTTGATAAAACAAGAGATCATCAAATGTCTTACTATCATCAGCTGCTCTGACTAAGTAGCTCCAATCACTTCTTATATTATTTGAAAATTTTGTAATTAGCTTTCTGTCGATTACTCTAAATGCACTATCAGATATATTATTTTTTGAAACAACTGTAGCAACACAACCATCTCCAAATATAAAATGAATATCCCTTTTTTTAAAATTTACAAAGGGTGTAGAGATTTCAGGATTAATAACTAAAATTGTTTCCGCCAATCCAGAAGCAATATCACTATATGCATTATTAATTGCAAAAGTAGTGGATGAACAGCCTACAAGCATGTCATAAGCATAACCATCAATACCAAGCTCATTTTGAATTTCTATTGCAACTGAGGGGTAATTTCTAGCAGCATGTGATGTGCCTAAGATAACAGCGTCAATATCTGCAGGCTCAACATTTGCATCCTGCATAGCTTTTTTTGCTGCCTTAATTCCAGCAACTGCATGAAGAGACAGCTTGGTTTCATCTTCATGCTCGACACCAGGCATCATTTTGTTAATATCAAGAATATTTTTTTTATCTATAACGTGACGTGTCTTTATTCCTGATGCTTTTTCGATAAATGCTGAGGAGGAGTGTTCTAATGGTTGTATTTCATCACCATTATTTCCTTCTTTTAAAGATTCGTTATGATTATCTACAAATGAATTAAATGAAGCAACAATCTCGTCATTAGTTATAACATCTTCTGGATACCAAATCCCGGTACCTGCAATATGAATATCTTTCATAATTATTTCAAATTTTTTTATAAGAGTTTATTATAAATTATGAATTTAAACACCTCTATCGATAATAATTATATTTATAAATATCTATCTAATTCGGACAGCATTAAGGGAATTATTCATATAACTCATGGAAAAGGCGAGTACATAAAAAGATATTCATGGCTTATAGATAGACTTAATAAAGATGGTTATCATGTTATCTCTATAGACCATAGAGGTCATGGCAGATGGATCAAGAATGGAAATACTAAAGGTATATTTGCAGAAAAAAATGGATGGGAAGTCATTACCCAAGATTTAATTAATCTTATAAATAATACCAATGAAGAATATCCACATTTAAATCAATATCTATTTGCACACAGTATGGGCTCTTGGGTTGGTTTATCTGTTGTAATGCAAGATACAATTTTAAAGGGTTTAATAATTTCTGGATCTTCAAAATTCCCAAATTTTTTGATGAATTTACAAAAATTTATAATCAAACTTTCAATTATCTTTTTTGGTAAATATGCAACGAATCCATTAATGCAATATTTGACAGATTACACATGGAATAAAAAATTTAAACCCAATAGAACTACACATGACTGGATTTCTACTGATCCAGATAATGTTGATGATTATGTAGGTGACAATTTATGCGGCTTTGAAGTTACTAATTCCATGTGGGGTGATATTGCAGATGGTTGCTCTAAGGCATTTGATAAAAGAAACTATTCAAATGTAAAAAGCTCTCTTCCAATCATTTTGATTTCAGGAACAAATGATCCTGTAAGTGATTTTGGGAAAGGTATGGAAAATCTTTATAAGATGCTTAATCAAATATTTACAAATGTTCAAAATATTTCAATGAAGGAAGAAAAGCATGAAGTTTTTAGTGGTTTACGCAAAGACGAAGCATATAATTCTCTTAAATCATTCTTAAAAAATATACCATGAAAATTTTTTTAATATTATCTTTATTCGTTAGTATTCTTTCATCAAGTGAGATGAAAAAGGTTTACATAGAATATGAGGGTGCGCAGAGACAATATTTATTTTATGTACCAGAAAATTTTAATAATCTTGAAAATACAGATTTAGTCGTAGGACTCCATGGTTATAACGGAACTGCCTCAGGTTTTGAAAGTGAAGTTATGGGAGGATTTAATAAATTGGCAAATAAATATAACTTTATAGCTCTTTATCCTGAGTCTGTTAATTTTTATGATGGCGATACGCTCGTTAACACTTTCAATGACATTATCAGAGAAACAACTAACGAAGAAATTTCATCTATCTGTTTGAGTGACTCTGAAAGATATGTATATCCTAAATATCCTAATTGTGATCGTGGAAGATGTGGATGGGCTCCATGTGCTGACGATGCTAACTTTGTAAAGTTATTGATAGACCACTTTAAAGATAATTATAAAATTAGAAACGTTTACATGATTGGAAATAGTAGTGGAGGCACATTTGTAAATTCCTATGTATGTAAGTATCCAGAATCTATTACATCAGCAATAAGTATAAATGGGATGTCTAGATTGGGTTTTGGATGCACTCCAAATCAACCTGTTAATTTTATAACCTATGCTTCTCTTAATGATACAAGCGTTCCTCCTATTGGTGGCATTTCCGCAGATGGACTTTTTTATGAAACTCAAGAGAGTCTAATTAAAACTTGGGTAGATAAATTTGAGTGTAAAGAAAAAGTCTCTAAAACATATAAACATTTTGAAACTTTTAATGAAAATCTATTTTCAGAATGTCTAGGCGGAATAAAAATTGTTTCAATTTTAAATCTAGATTCTGATCACATGTGGCCAGAAGCTGGCTATGACAAAGAAACTGGATTAAGTTCTTACACAAACTACGGAACATGCGTAACAGATATCCAAGATGAATTTAAAATACCTAAATGCTATAGAACTAATGACCGCTGGGGAAGCGAGTTTATATTAAAAAAATTATTTGAGTTTGATAATGTTAACTAACTCTTTAGATATTAAATCTGGATCTTCAAAAAAAGGAAAATGACCTACTTCTTTTAGAATACTAATATCACTGTCAATATCGGCATTTTTGAATAAATTATTCTCAGGATTAAATCTAGCAAGTTTATCTTTTTCACTAAATATATATTTTATATTTTTTAAATTATTTATTTGTTCATCAGTAAGTCTAAATACATTACAGGATTTCAAATCAATTGAGCTTATCTCTTTTTCAGACTGATTAAATAATCTTTTTAAAGGATAAAGTTTTATTTCTCGTTCAGGATCATCTTCAACAACTTTAGTGCCATATGGAGATTTTATTTGACCTTTTGTTCGGCCATAAAAACCAGAACCCATTGTACCGAATCCTTTTGTTTTAATTTCTGTTTTTGGAAACTTGTAGACTCCATATTTAGTTAAAAACTCTACAGCTTGATCAAGATTGCCTTTAGCATAATCAAGCAACATATCACCAACTAAAAAAGGATATGCAATATTCATACATATCGTCATTTTATTTTGATATTCAGTTGATAAATCTAGTGCTACTAAACCGCCCCAACTGTGACCAATTACAATTGGGTCCTGAATATCCATTTGATTAAACACATCTATACAAAAGTTTGTATGATCTCTTATTGAATCAACTATCGGTCCAGATGTGTAACCATGTCCTGGCAGATCAATGCCTAAAATATTATATTCTTCGTAAAGATCTTCTAATCTAAACATTGAGATTATTCTATGATCCATCCCGGCACCAGGAAGAAATACTACTGATGTTTTTTTTGAATCAAAAGGATTCTTTTCAAATATATTAGCTTTATGATTTTCTAAGTTTAATTGCATTTTTAAAAATTGAGATAATTAGAAATATATAAATAAACATCAATGGTACAGATATTATTACCAAAAGCCACATAAAAGCGTCCTTACCCCCTAAAAACATAATTAATGCTGGTTGTACCATTAAAATCACAGCAAAAAATACCCTTAAATTTTTTGATGGAGTATCTTTAAAGTTTTTCATAGATGCAGTTGCAAGAATATATGAAAGTGAGTCATATGTTGTGCACAAAAATACCACAGCAATGATGGCAAACAATATAAGAAAAATATTACCAAAATCCAAAGATGCTATTGTTTCAATAACAAGTGCATGAGTTGACAGGCTTCCATCTAAAAAGATTTTGGGTGCATCTAAAATTCCATTTTCATAAAAATAAATAGATACATTTGAAAGAATACCAATATGAAATATGGTCCCAAGTGATCCAACAATCAAAGCACCAAAAATAAGCTCCCTCACAGTTTTATCATTCGATATATTTACAATAAATGCGCCAACTGCTGGTGCTAGAGCAATATACCAAGCCCAATAAAAAACAGTCCAATCTAAGGAATATTGAGACTTAACTAAACTTAAGTTTAAATAATTTTTAATAACATAAATCACTGGCTCAATTGTATTAAAAACAATATATTTAGTAGGACCTGTCACAAGGATTAAAAGTAAAAAAATTATCACAAGAATTATATTAAAGTTACTTAATTTTTTAATTCCATTCTCTAAACCTTTATAAACACTAATTGCAACTATCAACATGCAAATAATTAGCATTAAGAAATCAAGGAATATAGTTTGATTTAGATTAAATATTTTAGATATTGCTGCAGACATTAAAGGAAATGATAATGCTAAACCTACACCAGCTCCGGTAAGTATTGCTCCTATAAAAAATACATCTAAGATAACTCTAAGTATTCCTGTTTGCCTTGTAAGTAATATTCCTGAAAATGTTAGAGGTGTGTTGGAATTTCTCATAAGAGAAAAAACAAATGCTACTGTTGGAAGGATGTATAAAGCCCAACCAGTAAACATCCAATGAAAAAATGGATAAGATCTAGAGGTAAGAAGATTTTGATCATTGTTATCAATAGGATTTGTGTAATATACAAGCCATTCATGTGTAGACCAATATAGCAAGGCCGCACCCATTCCTGTTGCAAATAACATAGAGCACCAAGAAAAGTATGAATAACTTTTCTTTCCTACAAGGTGGATGGTTTTCTTTCCGGCAGGTGATAGAGCTATTACAATTAAAATTAATAAAGTAATAAATCCAAAAAATAGAAAAAACGATTCAAAATTAGTTGCAAAAAAACTATAAATTTTTAATAAATTTTTTGCACTACCTTGGGGGTCTAAAAGAACATATGATGAGAGAATAACTAAAAAACTAAATGTGATTGCAAGAACAGTTTTGCTCCAAAGAGGATTTAACTTTATATTAATCATAGTTAGTAAAAATAAAGCACAATGATAACAAATAAATTCAATTATCCTGAATTAAAAAGAATTAATAATGATCTGGGAAGATTCTATATTGATCTTCTGAATAATCATGTGCCAAGCGTGACTACTGTTTTAAATAACATATCTGATAAAAAGACATCACTTGATCAATGGAGAAATCGAGTTGGTGATGTTGAAGCAGATAGAGTTATGAAAGAAGCAACAGATATTGGAAGCATGGTTCACTTGTCATTAGAAAATTATCTTAATGGTATTGATGAAAATATTTTTACCGATGATAGTTTAGGAAATATGGCAAAAAAAATGTCTGAAAAATTAATTAGTGATGCTCTTATAAATATATCAAACGTTTATGGCTTAGAAGTGCATTTAGTTTTAGATAAGCTTTATGCCGGAACAGCAGATTGTGTAGGTGTAATTGATGGCAAGGATACCATTATTGATTTTAAAACCTCAAAGAGAATAAAGAAAAAGGAATGGATTGATGATTATTTTCTTCAAGGTTGCGCATATGCAAATGCTCATAATGTAATGTTTGATACAGACATTTCACAAGTTGCAATATTAATGGTTGACAGGGATTTAATGTATAAAAAATTTATTATTAAAGGTGCTGAATTTGATCATTTTACTAACATTTGGAAAAAAAAATTATTAGAATTTCATAACTCTTTTCAGTGGTAATGTTAATTTGATATATCTATTGGTGCAGCAATACTCATGTCAGCATTCCTAAAACTTTGATCAGAAAGAATTGGTTTTATTGTTTCTAAATCACTGTACATTAATACACCTGTTAAATCTATTAAGGTAGAAGTTTGTTGGACAAATAGTTCTGAATTCCACTTACTAATATCAGAATATTTATTCCAATAGTATCCTAAAAAGCCTCCTTGACCGTAGGCTGGAACATTTAAGCATGTCCATACTTCACAACTTGATCCATCCCATACTAATGGGCTTTGTGATGTCTTGTCCTCGTCACAAGAATATTCATTGCATTGATCATTATTTCTTAGCTCATTAGCAAGAGCAATTATTCCTACTCCCCACCAGACTTGTTGGATATTACCATTTGGGCCTGGTCGTTCAGGAACAGATAACATGCCTCTTGACCAGCCATATCTATCAAGTGCTTTCTTAGCAGCTTCAACCAAATAATCATTATTTCTTGTCCATAAATATGATTGTTCTGCATATCCAGTTGGTATTACTTCACCATTTAATTCCTTAAAGTCCATTTCACCTAAGTGTTCTGCTTGAATCAATCCAACGACTTTATTTTTTAAATCAGGGTTTTTTTTCAACCATGAAACATCTTTATGAGCTTGTTCCATTCCAGGCATGTAGTGTCTGCAATCGAGATAGATTAGTAATGTTCTGTCTCTTTGATCCTG
>CENU01028029.1_pt1 | contig 14440 bp, 12 predicted proteins | sample 361331 | NCBI WGS metagenome assembly CENU01 (sample SAMEA2619766, study PRJEB7988) | marine metagenome | isolation source: saline water (ENVO:00002010), including
CGCTGCAGAGGCACTCGGCGAAAGCTTTAGAAGCCTCCGATACCGCCTAAAAAAGTTGGGCTTCGAGGACTAGCGCTGCCCCCAACCATCGCGCAGCGATGGCCTACCGATTCGGTTCAACACCAGCGAGCGATTAGACCCATCAGCGCACATAGACCAGGTCATGTTTCGGCTGCTGATTCCTGATGGCTGAAACAAAACACCATCAGATACCGGTCGAGTTCCCTGTCGATTCATGACGGGTCGGGCCGCCCAGCGCCACATTCTGACGAGCTCCCAGTCTCCTCTCTGCTGTCGCCAGACCGCGACACCATTTGAATAATATCCCGAGCACTCAATGCCCGTCTGCTTTTTTACTTTGGGGGCGGGGCAGACCATCATTTCCGTCTGCTCAATAACGGCTTGATGGCGTGCCAATAGCACCGCACTGTGGAGCTGACGCATATCGCTGATGAGCGACACTCGAGTCTTAAAAGCCGAAAGCGCCGGCGCGGTCATCGATGCCAGCACTGCAGTAATCAGCATGACGATCAAGAGCTCGATCAGCGTGAAACCGGTCATTTTTAATTGCAACGCCACGGGGACACTCTGACCAAGGAGAATGCTCAAGCACGCATCAAAGGTCAGTTTTCATCAAAAATGAGGGATATTGGCGAAGCGGATGGCGTTCATAGAGTAACCACCAATCAGCATAGCGTGCCGGATCTGCGGTTGAGAAAATGAAGATAAACAGCCCACCTGTGCCTTCCTAGCCACGGCTCGGGCACTGGGATTAATTTTCCACCAGTCGCTGATGACTTAGAGCGCTACACCTCAACTGTGGGAATTCGGAGCTCTTTGGGTAGCGAGAACGTGATGTTTTCTGGGCGACCGTCCAGCGATTGCACGGTCGAATGACCTTGAGCCTTGAGCCAATCCACCACACCCTCCACGAGGTGCTCGGGTGCTGACGCTCCCGCGGTTACTCCTACGGTATCGCCATCGGATACCCACGCAGGATCGATCATGTCAGCGCTATCAATAAGATAGCCCTGCGCACCACATCGCTCTGCCAACTCACGCAACCGATTAGAGTTCGAGCTATTGGGCGAGCCCACTACGAGCACCACGTTGGCTTTGGCTGCGAGATCTTTCACCGCGTCCTGGCGGTTTTGGGTGGCGTAACAAATATCGTCTTTGCGAGGACCTTGAATATTGGGAAAACGCTCGCGCAAGGCATCGATGACTATCGCCGTATCGTCAACCGACAAGGTGGTCTGAGTGACATAGGCCAAATTATCAGGGTCACGCACCTCGAGTGACGCCACCTGATCTTCATCTTCGATCAGGTACATCTCGCCACCTTTCGAGCGATCGTACTGACCCATGGTGCCCTCGACTTCGGGGTGACCCTCGTGCCCGATCAAGATGCACTCGCGACCCGCACGACTAAACGCCGTCACTTCAACATGAACTTTCGTTACCAGCGGGCACGTAGCATCAAACACTTGCAAGCCCCGCTCCGACGCTTCGGCTTGCACAGCCTTGGATACACCATGCGCACTGAAAATCACGATCGCGTCGTCTGGCACCTCGTGCAACTCTTCGACAAATACAGCTCCGCGATCTCGCAAATCATCTACAACAGTCTTGTTGTGCACGACCTCGTGGCGCACATAAATGGGCCTACCGAATACTTCGAGTGCTCGATTAACGATATCGATAGCCCGATCAACGCCCGCACAGAAACCCCGGGGATTGGCTAGCATGACAGTCATCAGTGCACCTCCGCTGGTTCAACGCGATCGATTTTGACGCGAAACGTCAAAGTCCGACCCGCAAGTGGATGGTTGAAGTTAACACGGACCGTCTCATCATCAAATGAATCGATGACACCTGGCACCTCACCGCCGGCTGCATCAGCGAATGAAAACACCATGCCGGCGGTCAAGTCAGCGTCGCCCGCGAAGTCCGATCTACGAACTTCCTGAAAATTATCGGGATGCGGCTCGCCAAATCCATCCTCAGGTGCTATTTCAAAGATGGCGCTATCTCCGCCTTTTAAATCGACCAAGCAAGCCTCAAATCCGGGTAACAGCGAGCCATCACCCATCACAAAATCGACGGGACTTCGGTCAAAATTACTGTCGACTTCCTCGCCGGTCTCGAGGGTAATCGAGAAATTGAGAAACACTCGGGTATTGGGGCCTATCGGTAACTCAGAACTCATAGGATCACGCTAGTCGTCAGAAACAAAAGCATCCCAAAGCAGCAGACAAGCACCGAGCGTAATACCCGAGTCCGCCACATTGAATGCTGGGAAATACCAGTTTTGATAATGCAGGGAAATAAAATCAACCACGTAGCCATGGGCCACACGATCTATAAGGTTGCCGATACCGCCACCCAGAATGAAACCGAGCGCGATCGTCAGACGGAGCTTGCTCACCTCCAATCGCCACAGCCATACCAGCACAAAAACACTGACGGCGAGAGCGACGCCGCTTAGAAACCATCGTTGCCAGCCCCCGGCACTCGCCAGAAAACTGAATGCGGCGCCGGTATTGTGTGCGAGCGTGAGATCGAACCACGATGTGAGCTCCAGCGGAACGCGATAAGTCAGGTGCTGTGTTGCCAGCATTTTGGTCAGCTGATCGAGACCAATGACGAGCGCGGCAAGCCACAGCCCCAGCAAAGGTGCTGATAGCCAGGGCGATCGGGCCGGCGCATCAAGCATAATGACGAACTTCGCCTTCGCCATCGACGTTGGTGACGCATCGGACACACAGTGTTGGGTGCGCGGCGACCTGGCCCACATCATCGCGTTTATGCCAGCATCGCTCACATTTTTCGGCATTACTGGCGACAACAACAACGCGTAAACCCTCGAGCTCCCCAGCAAAGGCTTCGGCTGGCGCCTCATCCAACGCGCTACAGGTAGCATCTGAAGTAATGAGGACGAAGCGCAGCTCATCCCCCAAATGCTCGAGTGTCGCCCTCAGTTCATCGCTCGCATAGAGTGCGACGTTGGCATCGAGCGAGCCGCGGACGTTACCCTCGGCACGACTCGCCTCCAGCGCCTTGTTTACATCCTGACGCACCTGCTGACAGGTCGACCAAAAGTCGTCATCGAACTCATCGTCGGCCACGTCGCCCGGTAGCTCGTACCAGGCGCTCAGAAATACCGATGAGGCATGCTCACCTGGCAAATTCTCCCAAATCTCTTCGGCGGTAAAGCTGAGTACCGGCGCAATCCAGCAGGCGAGTGCTTCGGCTAGGTGATAGAGCGCGGTTTGGGCTGACCGACGCGGCTGCGAATCAGCCTGCGTGGTGTACTGACGATCCTTGATCACATCGAGGTAAAAACCACCCAACTCACCACTGCAGAAATTGTGGACCTTGTGATACACGTGATGGAATTGATAGGTGTCGTAGGCGTCGAGCAACTCGGCCTGCAAGGCGGCCGCACGACGGATAATCCAACGATCCAGCGGTAGCAGTTCGGCCGCTGAGAGCTGATCGCGCGATGGATCAAAGCCAGCCAAGTTCGCCAACAAAAATCTCGCAGTATTACGGATACGCCGATAGGCATCCGCTGTGCGCTTGAAGATTTCGTCGCTCGCTGCGATTTCGTTTCGGTAGTCAGCTGACGACACCCAGAGTCTCAGCACGTCGGCACCGATATCATTCATCGCCTTTTTTGCGGGAATGATATTACCCAGCGACTTCGACATCTTCCGCCCTTCACCATCGACAGTGAAACCATGGGTCAACACCTGGCGGTAAGGGGATTCGCCGAAAGCGCCAATTCCGGTCAGCAGCGATGACTGAAACCAGCCCCGATGCTGATCGGAGCCTTCGAGGTAAAGATCAGCAGGTGCAGATAAGCCACCACGCTCGCGTAGAACACAGGCATGGGTAACACCGGAGTCAAACCAGACATCGAGCGTGTCGGTGACCTTGTCGTAATGTTCGCTGTCAGCACCCAATAGCTCATCAGCCGAGAGATCAAACCAGGCATCAATGCCGGTGCCTTCAATTCGCTTAGCCACTTCCTCAATCAAGCGCTCGGTATCCGGATGGAAGCTGCCATCGACCTTATTCACAAACAACGGAATGGGAACACCCCAGGTCCGCTGTCTCGAAATACACCAATCGGGTCGACCATCGAGCATGGCGTCGATTCTTGCGCGGCCCCAATCGGGCACCCAGCTCACTTCATCGACCGCGGCCTTCGCACCCTCGAGTAACCCCTGCTTTTCCATCGAAACAAACCACTGAGGTGTCGCGCGGAAAATAATCGGAGTTTTGTGCCGCCAGCAATGCGGATAGGAGTGATTGAACGACCGATGACACAGCAGAGTGCCTCGCGCTGCGAGCTCTTCGACAATCGCGTGGTTGGCCTTGAAGATATGTTGCCCTTCAAACACAGGTGTTCCCGGTAGGTAAACACCGTTGCCGCCGACTGGGTTGTAGACCTCAAGGCTATAATCCTTGCCGATCTGGAAGTCCTCCAAACCATGAGCCGGCGCCGTGTGCACACAGCCGGTACCCGCATCGGTCGTCACATGATCGCCCAGCATGATCGGCACCGGCGTGCTATCAAACGGCGGGATCACCAAGACGCGATCGAGGGCATCGCCTTTGATCTTTGCTAACACCGCAGGTGACTCAGCACCGAAACGCTCGGCGCAGTCTTCGATCAGCGCTTCTGCTATGAGAACAGCACGACCAGCGACCTCAACCAGCGCATAGTCGAGATCAGCAGCAACACTGACGCCTCGGTTCGCTGCCAGCGTCCAGGGCGTAGTCGTCCAGATCGCTACCGTTAACTCACCGGCGAAATCGGTTCCCAGCAATTCGCGCGCGGCCGCCTGATCAGCAAAAGGGAATGCCACGTCGACAGCCGAGGATATTTTATCCTGGTATTCAACTTCGGCTTCAGCCAGAGCCGAGCCACAATCGAGGCACCAATGCACCGGCTTGAACCCTTGTTGCAGGTGACCATTCGAGACTATCTTGCCCAGTGTGCGAACAATATTGGCCTCGAATTCGAAATTCATGGTCAGGTAGGGGTCCTGCCAGTCGCCAACGACACCCATACGCTTGAAGTCAGTACACTGCGCCTCGACCTGTCGCGCAGCATAGTCTCGACACTTCTGCCGAAATTCAGCCGGGGTCACTTTGTGACCGGGCTTGCCCACTTTTTTCTCGACGTTCAGCTCGATCGGTAGCCCGTGACAATCCCATCCCGGCACGTAGGGCGCATCGAAACCCGACAAGGTCTTCGACTTGACGATGATGTCCTTCAGAATCTTATTGATCGCATGACCGACGTGTAATTCACCGTTCGCGTAGGGGGGACCATCATGCAGGATAAAGGTCGGTCGCCCCGCTCCCTCTGCTCGCATCAAGCCGTAGAGATCCATCGCCTCCCATTGCTTGAGCCGCTCGGGCTCACGCTGCGTTAGATTCGCCTTCATGGGAAACGCCGTTTCCGGCAAGTTCAGAGTGCTTTTGTAGTCGCTCATCTGTCTGTCAATACGTCTCTTCTATTACTGCCCAACCACCGGGTTGGCGCTGTGCCAGGCTCGGGCCATGTCACGGTCATTGGCGATAGCCGCTTTAAGGGCATCCAGTGACTCAAACTTGTGCTCGTCTCTGAGTTTTACCTTGAATTCCACTGTTAATCGCTCGCCATAGATCTCGCGGTCGAAGTCCAGTAAGTGCACCTCGAGATTGGCTTTAGCGCCATCATCGACCGTGGGTCTAACACCGACATTCGCTACCGCGGGCGCATTATGCATCCCGGCACCACTAACACGCACGGCGAAAACGCCAAAAAGAGGTGATTTCACGCGTTTAAGGGCAATATTTGCGGTGGGGGTGCCAATTTGCCGACCGAGTTGCTTGCCGCGGATCACACGTCCCGACAGCGTAAAGGGTCGCCCGAGTAGCTGTGCCGCATCATCAAAGTCTGAGCGCGCAAGCGCTTCGCGAATCCGGGTGCTGCTAACTCGTTCCCCATCGACATCAAAAGTCGATGTCGGTACTACCTCGTAACCGAATTTCGTGGCCAGTGACTGTGTATAAGCGAGGTCTCCTTCACGCGCCTTCCCGAAACGAAAGTCATCGCCGAAGGCGATATAGCGAGCGCCCAAACCATCGACAAAGATCTGCTGAATAAAGTCTTTAGGGGACATCGAGCGCAATCGATCGTCGAAGCGCAGGCATAGCAGCCTATCAATACCCTCAGCGGCGATGGCTTCGGCTTTTTCACGAAATGTCATCAGACGCGGCGGTGCTCGGTCAGGGAACAAAAACTCGCCCGGCATCGGCTCGAAGGTAATCACCGTCGTCTCTAGTCCGCGCTCCGCTGCTTCGGCCTTGAGATGGGCTAAGACCTGTTTATGGCCTCGATGAACACCATCAAAAGCACCAATGGTGACAGCGCACTGCCTATCGGTACTGTGAAGATTGTGTTGTCCGCGGATTAGCTGCATGACGCGTGGTTATTTAGTGATTAAGCGCGAAAGTATACAGAAGGAAGCTCTAAGACACCGAGTCCGATGTCGCCTACAGCCTAAGGTGTTTTGATCGTCTGCCAGCGAAGGCCCGTGATTGCCAGTATGAGGACATAGGCCGCGCTACCAGCCATTACCAGCACACTCATCCAGAATACGCGCCAGCCCAACTCACCGCTTAGCCACGCGGGCACCTCAGGCGCGAGCCAAAGGATCACCACTGCCATGGCAACAACACCGCAAATCAGGCGCGCAAAAAACTTGAAATCATAGATAGGCGACAGATCGATACCACCCTTCACCAGCCCACGGTATAGCAGTGCGGCGTTGATCCAGGCTGACGCACTAGTCGCCAGGGCGAGACCCACATGGCCCATGTCGTAGTACCACATCAATGGGAATACAAACACCACGTTGAGCACCATATTGCTGACCATGGCGATGATGCCGATCTTTACCGGAGTCTTCATGTCCTGTCGCGCGTAGTAGCCGGGTGCTAGCACCTTGATCAACATAAAGCCGCCCAAACCCAGTGTATATGCCCTAAGACTCGCTGCTGCCATTTCGACATCACGAGTCCCAAATGCGCCGTATTGAAATAAGGTCGCGAGAATAGGCTCAGCCAATAGCCAAAGCGCCACAGTCGCGGGCACTGCGATCAGCAAGACATTCCTAACCGCCCAAGACAGAGTGGCAGCAAATTGACCGCCTTCATCGCGTGTACTCAGCGCTGACAACGACGGCAGGATGACGGTCGCAATCGCGATTGCGAACACACCGAGCGGCAACTCGGTCAGCCGATCCGAGTAGTAAAGCCAGGACACACTGCCGCTCGGCAATAAACTGGCGAGCACGGTGTCGAACAGCAAATTGATCTGACTGACCGAGACCCCGAATAGCGCAGGCACCATGAGCGCCATGATTTTGCGGACACCGGGGTCGCGGTTATCCCAAACGGGTTTCGGGGTCAGTTTTAGCGAATGCAGTGATGGCAACTGAAACAACAACTGCACCACCCCTGCCAGCATGACGCCCATCGCGAGACCCATCGCAGGCTCCGCCATTCGTGGCGCCCAGATGGTTGCCGCGGCAATCAACGACAGGTTCAAGAGCACGGGTGTGTAGGCAGGCACCGCAAAGCGACCATAGCTATTCAGAATCGCGCCGCAGAGCCCGGTTAGAGAGATCAGCAGTAGGTAGGGAAACGTCCAAACAATCAGGTCAGCGGTAAGCGCTAGCTTGTCGGGGTCGCTGGCGAAGCCCGGTGCAAATACCAGCGCAACCCAAGGCGCCAGCAGCATGGCGATCGACGTGAGTACAAACAAAGAGCCGCCCAGCACACCCGCCACGCGATTGACCAACGCTTTTACGGCGGCGTGGTCCTGCTGCTCCTTGGTCTCGGTGAGAACGGGCACAAAAGCCTGAGAGAAAGCGCCCTCGGCAAATAGGCGCCGTAGAAAATTAGGTACCTTGAAGGCTACAAAAAAAGCGTCGGCATTGGGGGCGGCACCCAGCAAATTGGCCAACACAACGTCCCGAGCGAGACCAAACAAGCGGGACAGCATGGTACCCATGCTGACGATTGCGCTCGAGCCTAAGAGACCGCGCTTGGGCTTTTCTTCCTGCCCTAGCTCATCGCTTTTAGTGGATTTAGTCATCGGCTAACCAACGATCACGGTAGCTGTCACCGTGCCTCGCTAACCACTGGAGAGCGATCAGCGTCTGACCGTTATTGATCTGCCCGCTGTCTAACAGAGCAATGGCATCCGATCGGTGGATCGAATGCACCAGTATATCCTCTTGCTCATCATCCAGACCCTTTACCTCGCCGATAGCCGCCGACGTTACCCGCCCCACAAATAAGCGAATCTGCTCGGAGCAACCGCCGGCGCTGGGATAAAAGGCAGCGATCGGCTCTAGCCGATCCATGGTGCAACCCGCTTCCTCCTGTGCTTCGCGAATGGCGACCGACTGGTCGGATTCACCGGGCTCGACAATCCCTGCTACCACCTCGAGCATCCATGGCGACTCGTCGTCGCGGATCGCTCCGGCTCGGAACTGCTCGATCAAAATAATGCGATCGCTTTGTATGTCCCAGGGTAGTACCGCGACGGCATCGCCGCGCTCGAATAGTTCTCTGGAGAATACTTCGGTCCAGCCCCCCGCAAAACGCCTATGGGTGACGGTGACTCGATCGACCGCAAAAAAGCCCTGATACACCCGCTCTCGCGCGGTGATCTCGACATCGCTGGCTCCAAAAGTCAGCGACAGCTCCGTCAAAATCGCCGCTCCGTGGTCCAGTTCACAGGCCTCGAGCAAGCATCAACCTGATCTTCTACTCCCAGAATCAGCGCGAACAGTGCCATTCGCAAGACCACGCCGTTATCCGACTGACGGAAGATGGCGAGGTTGGGATCATCGTTGAGGTCTTCGTCAAGCTCCTGTGCGCCGGCGCGCGAGTCCCGGGGTAGTGGATGCATGATCACCGTATTGGGCTCACAAAAAGCGGTGTAAATGCTTTGATTTAAGCGGAATCGGCCGCGGTACAGATCGGCATCTTCCTGCGTGTCGAAACGCTCCTCCTGAATCCGCGTACTGTAAACAATATCGACGTTGGCAATGCCCTGCTCGAGTTGATCGGTTTCAATGACCTCGTGTCCAGCCATTCTGAGTTCTTCGACAAGGCCTTCCGGCATTTTCAGTTCCGCAGGCGACACCAAGCGCACACTGACATCGTTAAAACGACCCAAGAGTCGGGATAGCGAATGCACGGTTCGACCAAACCGCAGATCGCCCACCATTGCGATTCGAAGTCCATCGATATCGCGCCCGCGGCCCGCAAGCTCGCTGCGAATCGTGTAGAGATCGAGTAGCGCCTGACTCGGGTGTTCGTTGGCACCGTCGCCGCCGTTGATCACAGGCACTCGACTCGCGCTGGCAAATTCGCCGACCGAACCCGCCTCGGGGTGGCGCATAACAATCACATCGGAGTACCCACTTAAGACACGAGCGGTGTCATACAGCGATTCACCCTTAGCAATTGCCGTGCTCTCGAACCCCGTGGTCTCACGCACATGACCACCGAGGAGGTTGAAAGCGCTGCCGAAGCTAATACGGGTTCTAGTAGATGGCTCAAAGAACATCGAGCCTAAAATGGCACCCTCTAGCACTGTGGTCATTCGCTGGCGCTGCGCGTATGGGCGCATTTGATCCGCCACAGCAAAGATATGATCGACGTCAGAGCGCTCAAACTGGTCGATTCCTAGGATGTGATGCCCTGCAAAGTTCACGATCGCCCGACCCCTCTCGTTGTTGCTTTCACTGGCTTCGTGCTCATTCTATCGCTTGAGCAAGGCTTTGCGACAATTGCGTTACCCACTGCTCGAGTTCATCGAGTGCCTGTCGCTGCCGGTCACTCAAATCGTCTTGCTCGCGCTCCTTGCCAAGCGCTTGATCAAAGTCGTCTTTAGAAAACCCACTTTGCCATTGCGTGAGACAGTGCTCTCGCCACTGCACGGTCTCGTCATCTGACAAATGCTGCGGCCAATTTCGCGCGCGATACCGAAATAATAAATCGGGTAACCTCACATCAGCGAATACCCACTGACGATCTCGTAGTTCGGCGGGGGTACTCTGCCTCACCTCATTGGCCATCGCCTTGTCGGCGCGCGACAGGAAATCACCGCTGTACAACGACGCATCTGGATCGAGAATAGGCTCTCGCTCGCGGCCACCGTAAATCGCTTTGATATGTGTCCCAAATTGCTCGCCCATGGCCGAGCGGGCCTCACGCAGTGCAGTCAGATGTGCCCTCAACTGATCGCCGTCGAGTTGCAACCGCTTGGCGTCATCGGGTGTCAAAGCCGCCATGGGAAGCACCAGCGGCGCTCGATTAACCCGAATCGTCATCAGTGGTGGTCGTGCCTCAGAGTCGAGTAGATCGTCTTTTTTGGCAAATAGCCGTCGGGCCAACTCGGCGGGGCTATCATCCAGAAAGTCAGGTGCTCGCCGTAGATCAGCGCAAATAACTTCCGAATTGACAGTTGGGTGTGGAGCTAACGGGGCCACTGCCGTCAGGCAGTGGCGCTCGGTGCCCAAGGTGCCCGATACGTAAACAAATGGTTTTATCGCCTGGCTATCGATCAACGCCTCGACTGCGGGCTTAAAGCGACGCGCGAATAGCTCGTCAAAAAGCACGGCGTCTGCCTGTCTTAGTTTTCGCGCCACCTCGATGGTTGCCAGGACGTCTGACATGGCGTCGTGAGCTGCACCATGCTCAATACCATTAGCCGCGGTTAAGTGCTCCAACTTAAAACTCGGCTTGCCGTCGTCGTGATAAGGCCAATTCAGTGCTTCGGGTCTCAGCGCATAAAAAGCGCGAACGACATCGATCAAGTCCCAACGACTGTTGCCGTGGCTGTACTCTCGGACGTAAGGGTCGTAGAAATTACGCCACAAGGTGAACCGAGTCACCTCATCATCGAACCGCAGTGAGTTGTAGCCGGCACCACAGGTACCAGGCTGCGCCAGCTCCTGATGAATCCTCTCTATAAATGCTTGCTCGCTGAGACCCTCGCGCTCAGCTGTCATTGGCGAGATGCCTGTGATTCGGACTGCCGTGGGATGTGGTAGGCGATCAGGCGTAGGCTTCGAGTACAGCGTCAATCCGTCGCCAATGAGTTCGAGTTCGGGCGACGTTCTGACACCGGCAAACTGCCACGGTCGATCAAGCGAAGGATTCGAGCCAGATGTCTCGTAATCGTGCCAGTAGATCGTTGCGCGACGCAATTAGCCTCCCCTAGATCGACGTTTCGGCCTAAAACAATTCAATGGCCTGTTCCTCGATAACGCCCTGCCAGTGCTTTGGCCCTGTCTGGTGTACCGAGGTCCCGGCGCTGTCAACCGCTACGCTTACCGGCATATCTTTCACGGTGAAGGCATAAATTGCCTCCATGCCCAGCTCTTCAAACGCGACCACTTTAGCATCAGTGATGGCCTTCGATACCAGGTAGGCAGCGCCACCTACGGCCATGAGATAAACCGCTTGATGCTTCTTGATCGCCTCGATCGCAACTGGACCACGCTCGGCCTTGCCGATCATTCCCAACAGCCCGGTTTGCTCCAAAATTGTGTCGGTGAACTTATCCATTCGAGTTGCCGTCGTCGGACCCGCAGGACCCACGACCTCGTCTCGTACCGGGTCAACCGGACCGACGTAATAAATAAACTTTCCATTGAGATCGACTGGCAACGGCTCGCCATCAGCCAACATCTGCGTGAGGCGTTTATGAGCGGCATCGCGGCCTGTATACATGGTGCCGGAGAGCAGCACGGTGTCGCCGGGCTGCCAAGTCAAGATATCGGCCTGTGTCACGGTGTCTAGGTTAATGCGACGAACCGACTCACCGGGCTCCCAGGTCACTTCGGGCCATAGATCCAGACTCGGTGGTGTCTGCCGCACAGCACCGTTTCCGGTTAGCGTGAAGTGTGCGTGGCGGGTCGCGGCACAATTCGGAATCATCGCCACAGGTAATGATGCCGCGTGAGTTGGATAGTCATTGATTTTGACATCGAGCACAGTCGTCAAACCGCCCAACCCCTGGGCTCCAATACCCAAGCGGTTCACCGCATCCATGATTTCCAAGCGCAGCTCTTCGACTCGGTTGTTTGGACCGCGGGCCCGCAATTCGTGAATATCGATCGGATCCATCAAGGACTCTTTAGCCAGCACCATCGCTTTTTCGGCAGTACCGCCGATACCAATCCCAAGCATTCCTGGAGGACACCAGCCCGCCCCCATGGTTGGGACTGTTTTGACCACCCAATCGACGATGCTGTCAGAGGGATTGAGCATGACGAGTTTTGACTTATTCTCGGAGCCACCGCCCTTCGCAGCGACTTTGAAGTCAACAGTATCGCCGGCCACCATGCGGGTATGAATCACAGCGGGCGTGTTATCACGGGTGTTTTTGCGTGCTCCCGCAGGATCCTCGAGGATCGAGGCGCGCAGGGTGTTATCGGGATGCAAATAGGCTTGGCGCACCCCTTCATTGATCAGCGCTTCCAAGGGCGCTGACGTTTCCCAGCGCACGTTCATACCAATCTCAACAAAAATAGTGACGATCCCGGTGTCTTGACAGATTGGACGCTTGCCCGTCGCGCAGAGGCGACTGTTAATCAGTATTTGCGCCAGCGCATCTTTAGCCGCGGTACTCTGCTCCATTTCATAGGCACGGTGCACCGCCGCCACAAAGTCGCTGGGATGGTAATAGGAAATAAACTGCAGCGCGTCCGCGACGCTCTCGATGACATCTTGATCTCGTATCACGGTCATTGTCTCAGTCCAATTCACATTAGGGCGACGGAGCCGGCGTTGCCGGTGCCGATGAGCTAGCCGGACTTGCTGTTGCCGTCGCCAATTCATCCAACTGGCTCGATAAAGCTCTGATATCGTCGCGCAACTCGTTCACGTTGTTATTGACCTGTCGTCTAAAGCCGTTAAAAGAACTGACCCACTCTTCATTTTCGGTGACTCGATTCGACAGCGCCGCACCCTCGAGCGCCGCTCGGTTAATCTGGTCGGCCAGCCCTTCGACATCGCGCTGGATTTGACGCGCGGAGCCAGTGACCCGCTCGAGCTCAGCCGAGAGCGACTGCAATTCCGACAGGTCAGCGGTCAGTGTTTGTATGGTTTTGGTTTGCTTACCATCATTACTCTTCAACGCCGCAACGGCGGCAGTGTTGGACTTATCAGACTTCTCCAACGACGAGAGCTTTCTATTAGATACCTTGCGCGCGTCCCAGAGCTTGCGCACTTCGCTGTCGAGCAAGTTAAGCTGCGCCCCCATGGCGGCAGCCGATTTGGTGACCGTTTCATCGGTATCTGTCAGGAGCGATTCGAGACTCTGAACTTGTTTCCCGGTACGCGACTGGTCGGCGGTTAATTCAGTTAGCAATTGATAGCTGTACCAAGCCCAACCAGATAGCGCACAAACCGCAATAAACGATAGAGCAAGAAAGAAAGTGGCAGCGCCACTCATGCCGGCTGTTTCTCTGGAGCGACTCGGGATAGCAGCGCGAGGTGCACTACTCACAGCATCGTCGCTGCTTGCCGCAAATGATGGGATATCCGTAATCTCGTCTCGAGACATAAAGCCTCCTTGCGTGGGGTGCCTAGTATACCGCGCAATGGCCGATTGATGCGGGCTTAAGCCCGCGTTTTAAATACAAAAAAGGCGGCCAAGGCCGCCTTTTCACGAACACGGAAGCTACACGTAATTGAGCAAAGCCCACACAGCAATGGTCAATAACGCTGACATGTGGATAACACCTTTGACCGACGTCATCGGACCCTGCTTACCGAAAAGAGCGTTGAGCTCAAGCAGGATGATCAGCCCGACAGCAACATAGAGACCCATGGGTGTCATTATCACACCATCAACTATTCTATCTTCAGTCACCATGTTAACTGGTGAATGCTGAGACCCCAGCATACCGAGCAGCATTGGACCTGAAAACAGCGTATTGGTGCGGCTCGCCAAGCCAGCCTTGGCAGCGCTCGTGGGGGCGTCACCTTCTTTCATGCCTAGAACGACTTTCTGGTTTGGCCAAATAATTAGCCAGACGTTCAAAAACATAAGTGTGCCCGCGATAGAGCCAACCCATATGTATGCCGTAGCATAATTGAACTGCATATAAGTGCTGGTGGCCTTCTGCAACAGATAAAGGCCTGTTATGAAGGTCACCATGGCGCCCCAACGGAACCACCACAACGCGCGAGGCGCCAACTTGGCCATCGCGTCTTTCTTCGCATCAGCTTCCGCTTCCTTAAAGTATTCGGTCTGAACGAAATTGAAGTAGTACAGCATGCCGATCCAGGTGATACCGGCAATCACGTGAAAGTAACGAAAGATAAAACCGATCGCGTATTCCATTTG
>CENU01066050.1_pt1 | contig 14427 bp, 19 predicted proteins | sample 361331 | NCBI WGS metagenome assembly CENU01 (sample SAMEA2619766, study PRJEB7988) | marine metagenome | isolation source: saline water (ENVO:00002010), including
CTGAAATTGTTTCGCCTGAGAAAAGAATGGAAAATCTTTAACCGGTTTCCATGAACGCTAATCCGTCTCTGGCAAACTGTCTCTGGCAATTGGGGGAGTGTCAAACTTCTGGCACTGCCCGGGTTGGCCTGAAACATGGCAGAAAAATAAGAAAAAAAACGGCCTAATATCAAAGTATTAAAAATCGTTAACACTCATGGGCGTGTCATTGGCACGCCTTTTGCCTTTTCCTTGCATGTCAGGTGCTGAGGAGATGGTGATGGCCAGTGAAGCGTTCGATACCAACTATTTGATTATTGTCGGGGCGTTCCTTGCCTGCATGCTGATGGCGGTCATTATCGCCAAAATGTTCAAGCGCCGCATGGGTTCCGGCACCCTGCCTGGCAAACAGATGGTCATGAAAGACCACATGATGCTGGGCAATCATGAAAAACTCTGCCTCGTTGAAGTTTACGGCCAGTCCTATCTGGTCGGGATCGTCCGGCAACAGCCCATGACGATTGCGCCTGTTACCACGCACCATGCCGCCAGCACCCCTGATGCGGCGGGTTTTGCCGATCCGTCCGATGCCGGTGATTTTTCGATTTACAAGAAATACGGCATCCCGAACAATCGGGCCTATCCTGAGCATTCGCAGATTGAAGAAACCCGGTCTGGACAATCCTTGAGGGCATCACGCGGATCATCGGACAGGGTTGCTGATGAAAGCCCGCTGGTGCTTGAAGAAAAGGATATTGCCTCGGCACCGGCCGGGCAGGCCAGGAAGCCCAAGGAAAAAGACCGTTCTGCCATTCTTTCCGCCATGCGGGAGGCGCGCCGCGCCAACCCCAAGCTGGGGTTCTGATCCGATGCCGTTTCCGTTGATCCATGCCGTTCTGTCCGTTGCGGCTTTTATCGTTTTCTCCATGATCAGCCAGCCTGCTGATGCCCAGTCCATGATGGACGGGATCGCCGGCATGCCTGCGCTTAACGTCACCGATAGTGGTGATGGCGGTTCAACCTATTCACTGTCCTTGCAGGTGCTGGCGCTGATGACCGCGCTGACGGTGCTGCCATCCGTTCTGCTTGGCATGACCTCTTTCACCCGGGTGATCATCGTGCTGTCAATCCTGCGCCAGGCGATGGGGACACAGCAGACACCGCCCAATCAGGTTCTGATCGCGATCTCGCTGTTCCTGACCTTTTTCATCATGGCGCCAACGTTTGAAGAATTGAACCAGAAGGCGCTGACCCCCTATCTCGACCAGCAGATGCCGGCTGAGGCCGCTATCATGGAAGGCAGCTCGGTGATGAAACGCTTTCTTGTTGATCATACCCGCAAGACTGATCTGGTGATGTTCTCGGAAATGGCGGGCAGTGGTGATTACGCCGGGCCTGAATACGTTCCGATGTCGGTGCTGCTGCCTGCCTTTATTACGTCTGAGCTGAAAACCGCTTTCCAGATCGGGTTCATGCTGTTTCTGCCGTTTCTGGTGATTGATCTGGCGGTGGCTTCCATCCTGATGTCGCTGGGCATGATGATGCTCAGCCCGATGCTGATTGCACTGCCGTTCAAGTTGCTGCTGTTTGTCCTGGTCGATGGCTGGGCGATGACCGTTGGCTCGCTTGTGGCCACCTATAACTGATCGCTCATAAAGGAGCCTGAAAATGGATTTTGATACTAACGTGGAATTTCTGCGGGTTGCGCTCTGGCAGGTGATCATGACGGCGGGGCCGCTGCTGTTTGTTGCCCTGATCGTCGGTCTCATCATCGGTATTATCCAGGCCGCGACCTCAATCAATGAGATGACGCTCAGCTTTGTGCCGAAACTGGTGATCGTGCTGATGACCTTTGGCCTCTTTTCAGGGTTCATGCTGACCCAGCTGACAACCTATTTTCAGCATATTTTCGATCAGATATCGGCGATCGGGTAGGCGGGTCAATCATGCTTCCGCTGATCGGGGTCACCACCGAAGCCTTACCGGGCATTGAGCTGCAATGGCTGACCGGATTTCTGGTGCATCTGCTCTTGTCCAGCATCAGGCTGGCGGCGTTTCTGCTGTCTGCGCCTGCATTCGGGGCGCGGTGGCTGCCGCTTCAGGCGCGGATCATGATGACCTTTATGCTGATTGCCATCGTTGTGTTGAGGGTGCCGCCGATTGATGTTGCCAGCCTTGAGGCGCTCGAAGTGATCATGATTATTATGGCTGAGGCCGCGGTAGGATTGACCGCCGGGCTGACCCTCACGGTATGGTTTTCAGCCGCGCTTCTGGCGGGGGAAAAGATTGCCACCTCAGCCGGTCTGGGCTTTGCTGCCCAGCTTGACCCCCAGACAGGGGCGCAGTCACCCGTGGTCAGCCAGTTGTTATACCTCTTTCTGACGGTGGTGTTCTTTTCGATCAACGGCCATCTGATCGTCCTCGGGATGATGCTGATGTCCTATGAAATCCTGCCTGTTGGCGCCATGCCGCCGATCCCGGTGCTGTTGCAGAGCGTGATTGAGGCAGCGGGCGCGATGTTCTTTGCCGCCACCCTTGTGATGATGCCGGTGGTGGTGGTGCTGATCATGGTCAATGCCGCCATCGGCCTGATCACGCGGTCCGCGCCTCAACTGAACCTCTTTTCCTTTGGTTTCCCGATATCGCTGCTGGCCGCGTTTTTCATGCTGTTCGTGTCGGTGGGTGCGCTGGGGGAAGCATCGGTCAACCTCGTCAACGCGGCGGTTGAGAGCCTTGAGATCATGATGGAGGGGCTGGCCAATGGCTGAGAATCAAGACAGCAGTCAGGAAAAAACCGAAGAACCCACCCAGCGAAAACTGGATAAGGCACGGGAAGACGGCAAGGTCATTTCCTCAAAGGAGATGTTTGTCTTCACCACCATGGCCATGGCGCTGCTGATGCTCAGCCTGATGGGCGGGGTGGCCGATTTCGGGCTGAAGCAATGGCGGGTGATGTTCCAGTTTGACAGCAAATCCATTGAGGGCGGTGCCGGCCTTATCGGCCTTACCCAGGTCAATGAGTTCGTGATTGTCATCACGCTGATTGTCGGGGTGCCGCTGATCGTGGTCGTGCTGTTGACCCAGTTGATGGTCGGCGGCATCAATTTTGCGCCCAAATCCTTTTCATTCAAGGGCAACAGGCTGAACCCGATTGCGGGTCTGGGGCGGATATTTTCAACCAAGGGGCTGGTCGAGCTGGGGAAATCCATCCTCAAGGTGGTGCTGCTGTTCAGCATCGCTGCCTATGTCATCTACCGGTTGCTGCCTGAGCTGATCTGGATTTCATCGGGCACGCTGCGGGAATCCCTGCGGATGTTCAATTATTCCTTTCCGTTGTTGCTGGCGGCCTTGCTGGTGGCATTGTTGCTGATCGCCGCGATTGATTACGCCTGGCAGTTCTACAGCCATCAGAAGAGCCTGAAGATGTCGCGTCAGGAACTGAAAGACGAGTCAAAACAGACTGATGGCTCCCCTGAGGTCAAGGCCAAGATCCGCCGCATGCAGATGGAACAGGCCCAGGCAACAGCGCGTGAACGCACCTCAATCGATCAGGTGTCGGAGGCAACGGCGGTTATCACCAACCCGACCCATTTTGCGGTGGCGGTGCGCTATGTTCCGGGTGAGATGACGGCACCGACCGTGGTGGCGGCCGGGCGCGGTGCCATCGCCCGGGATATCATCGCCAAGGCGGAAAGCCATCAGATCACCGTGTTCCAGAGCAAGATGCTGGCACGAGCGCTCTATTTCACCGCAAGAATTGGTGCGGAAATCCCTGAAAAACTCTATAATGCCCTGGCGGTTGCGCTGGCTTATATTTACCGGGTTGATCGTGGTGAAATGCTTGAGGCACCTGAAATCGAGCTGCCTGAAGACATGCTGTTCAATGAGCAGGGACAGCAATGGAAACCGGAGGACGGGTAATGCGCAAATCCATCCCTAAACACCGCCGTCAGCGTTCGCTGGGTGAGTTTATCTCAACCTTGTGCTTCTTCGGCACGGCCGGGTACCTCTTACTGGTCGGGCTTGAACACCTTGATGCAGGGGAGGCGATGCGCGGTTATCTGATCCTCTTGGCCGGGTTCTGCTGTTTTCTGGGGGCGCTCCGGTTCAAGATTGCGTCAATGTGGGATACCATGCGGGGCAATGACGAATGAGCAAGCCCGCACCACCACCCGCAAAGGAAAAAGGATGCATGGGATGTGTTCATTTTTTCATCACCCACGACCGGCAACGGCCCTACGGTTGCCGAAAATTCAATTTCAAGGGTCCATTTATGCCGGTACTGACCGTTCGGCAGTCATCTGGCACAGATTGTGCTTATAGAAAATTGAACAGATCGAACCGATAGCACCAGATTAGCGATACCTGATAGGGGACAATGATGAGTAGTGAGATTAACAAGGTTCAGGAAAGTATCACCATCGCGCTGGACGCGGCGGATGCTGCAGCCGAGGTAACGTCTGAATACAACAGGGTTAAACAGCAACACAAGAAACTGGAGAACAGCGTGAAAAGTGTCCATCGATATATCATTCTGATTTTCGGCAGCTCCATGCTGGCCGCTATTGCCGCACTGGTCTTCGCTTCCATGCTGTATTTCCGCACCATGTCGGAACTCACCACCATGACCACCACCAGCCGTGAGGCCCTGGTCGTGTTTGCCGAGAATGTCGAACAGGTCAACGGAACCCTCGACAAGATGAAAACATCGCTTGAAACCCAGCGTCAGCTGCTGGCGGTCAATGAGCGCCTGATTGAGCGCCTTGACGGGTTGCAGGACAGCGTTCTCGGTTCCAACAAGGCCCTGATCAAGAGCCTTGAGAAATCAAACAGGAAAACCCAGGCGTCGAACAGCGATACCATGACAAAGATGAGCAAGGCCATCGGCAGCAATATCGCCAACCAGGTCGAGTTGCTGGTTCAGGAAATCAACATGAGCCGGAAGGATATCCGGTCCTACATGGACAAGATGGTGGAAGACACAAGCGAGGAACAGCAAATTGAGATCCTGAAGCAAAATCAGGTCAGGCTTGGGACAGCGCTCCGCCAGATCAATGAGCAGAATACACTTCTGCTAAAGAAATTCGAAGATAAAGAAAATAGTATTTCATTCCCGTAATGATGATTGATCAGGATAATGACGGCGATAACGTTACGGCCTCGGCAGATACTGCCGGGGCCAATGATGCATCGGTAAACAAGCCGCCCGGGAATACAGCCCCCAACAGTTTTATTGCCATCAAGGAAGTCAACGTCATGTCACGCGGCCGCACGCTGAGGTTGCAGGCGGCGGATATCATCATTGCGATCAATGGTGAGGCTTTCCACGGCACGATCGAGGAATTGCTGGATGAGCTGGATGAAGCTGATCCCGAAGAAGGCTTTCTGATGAGCCTGTGGCGCGAAGGCATTATCTTCAGCGTTGTTGTCCGTGGCCCCCTCGGTTGCGTCTTTGAATACGCCTCGCCTGAGGATGCCGAAAAGGCAAGCCAGGAATGGTCGCGCTACGCCATGCCCCCCCTTGATGATTTCGTCATGTATGAAGTGCTGAAGGATATTCACCGCAAATGCGATATCATCGACACCAGGACCGACCCGCTGGGCTACCTGATGCCGCCATTCTGGCTGATCCAGAAGCAGTTGTGGGAGCCGCTGGTGGCCTTGATCATGATCTATCTTGTGACTTTTTCGGTGCACTGGATAATGTTCGTCATCACGGCGATCATTCTGGCGGTCTATTTCAGCCGCGCACAGACAGCCCTGTTGAGGAGCTTTGCGCTCTATAAGGAAAAGCAGATGTGGCTGATCCTGGCGGCGACATCGGAAAAGGAAGTGCAGCTGTTCTGCCGTCACTTTGACCCGAAATGCGATTTCAAAGGCTCACAGGTAGGCCCGCCCAAGGAAGACGAAGAAAAGCCCCGCAAAAAGCGGCGGCGCTCTTCAGTCCCGGGCTGATTACCGGATTATTCTGCTAATGTTTATGAGAGGTTCTCCCTGCATGAATTAGTCCTGCATGGATTAGTCCTGCCCAGACTTATTATGCCCAGGGCTGATCCAACACGGACTGATCCAACATGGATTGATCTTCCCCGCATGAACCCTGCCTCGGTTACAGGCTGGCTCATCCCGCATGCACCAGCCGTGCCCGGGATGATGGCCGGTCCATCTGCCCTGGACTTATCCTGTCCGGGTTGATGACCGGCTGGTTCTAATAGTTGATTTCGATCTCGATGCGGCGGTTACGGGCGCGGCCTTCGGCATTGTCGTTGCTTTCAAGCGGCTTGGCTTCACCAAAGCTGATGGCCTTCATCCGGTCCGCGGTGATCAGTCCTGTGGACTCGAACGCCTGGACAACACTGGCTGAACGGGCCGCCGCCAGATCCCAGTTATCCCTGTATTCGGACCCGAAGATGAGCGGCACGTTATCGGTGTGACCCGAAACCACGATTTCGCTGTTGCCGTCAATATTGACGCTGGCGATCTGGTCCATGATCCCCTTGGCCTTTTCAGTCAGCCTGGCTGAACCGGAACTGAACGCCCCGCCTGCACCCACGGTGATGATGACCTTGTCCTTGTCGCGTTCGATTTCAACCAGCCCTTCGCCGATCTCCTGCTTGAGGGCGACCTTCAGCTCATCTTCGGCGATGGCGGCATTTTCGACTTCACTCTCGCTTGGCTGGCTATCTGTATCCGCCTTGCTTTCGAGCGCATCCTGGGCGGCAGCGGCCAGTTGGGCCAGTTTCTGTTCCAGCCCGCCAAAGAGAACATCCTGTTCTGATTTGCCAGCGGCCTTCTTGGCCTTGTCGATGGCTTCCAGTGTTTCGGTCAGAAGGTTGGGCAGTTCTTTTTCAGTGGCTTCGGTTGCGGAGAAATTCACCACCACGTCCTCGCCCAGGGTTTCAACCTGGATATCGCCGCGGGCAACCGCATCCTTGAGCGCCCGGACCAGCTCGCCTGTATCCTTGCTCTCATTACCCTGGCCATCATTATCCCGGGTCTTGACCTCAAGATCAGGCTTGGTGGTATCGGTCGTCTGCTGGGTCATGTCCTGGCTGACGGAGGGCGAAGGGGAGGGGCTGAAATTAAGCGTAAGAACGGTCGTGCCTTTGGGCTGTTCAACAATAGGGACCACCCGCTGAACACCAAAGGCGTTCTTGAGGGAACCTGAAATCTGCTTGAACTTGGGAACGTTGAACTCGGCGAAAGACAGGATGAGGACGAAGAACGCCATCAGAAGGGTTGCCATGTCGGCGAAAGTGGCCATCCATGCCGGCGCACCAACAGGCGGGCATTTGGGACACTCTTCCTGTTCCTCTTCTTCCTTTTCGATTTCTTCTTCAGCTGCTTCTGCCATATCGGGTTCCTCCGTTGCAAACCTGGCCGGTTACCCGGTTCAGGTTGCCTCCATCTTGGCTTGCAGCTTCGGTGGCAGGTTGGCCACCATCTGATCCTGAATATTGCGGGGGGATTCGCCCCTGGCAATGTTTTTCAGCCCGAGAACGACCATCTCACGGTAGACCACCTCATACGCTGTATAGCCTTCCAGCTTGGCCAGCATCGGCGCAAAAATGATGTTTGCGATGATCGCACCATACATCGTGGTCAAGAGCGCAACAGCCATGGCCGGACCAATGGATTTCGGGTCGGCCATGTTACCCAGCATCAGCACCAGACCGATAAGGGTACCGATCATGCCCATGGCAGGCGCAAGGTCAACCCATGCCTTGATCACGGCCTGATTGGTCTCATGCCGGGTTTTCATGGATTTGATTTCCTGTTTCAGCTGATCCATCAGCTTGGCTTCGTCAGCGCCATCAACCAGCATTTGCATGCCCTTGGCGAAAAACGGGTCAGGCACATCCTGGCCTTCGAGGGCCATCATACCATCCTTACGGGCGATGCTGGCCAGCTCGACCATCCGTTCAACCAGCTCGTCCTGCTTTTTGACCGGGGGCAGGAACGCCTTGATCATAACCCCGAAACTGGTCAGGAAAGTCCCGAGCGGTGTGGTGTACATCACGGAAAAGAAAGTACCACCAAACACAATCAGGATGGAGGCAGTGTCAACGAACGGACTCAATCCACCGCCCGAAATCATTGCTCCCAAAATCATCCCCATGGCACCAAGAAAACCAATAAGAGAGGCCAAATCCATTGTTGTCACCTTTTAAAAACATAAAACTGCGCCGGAATTGCAGCAGAAAGCAATGTTGCAATAAGTATACCAAAACCCCTTTTTACCTGAATTGCGAAGGGGATCGGCGGTATAGTGTTCATATAAAATTAAAACTTCACCGTTAAAATTATGTTACAATTTTATCCGAATGAAAAGAAGTGTGATGATGGTGCCGAAAATGATCCTGTTGCTGAAAAAAGGATTGCTGGCTGTTGCCACGGTCACAGCAGTGGCAATGGCAATGATCGGGCATCCAGCTCACGCCAGGGATTACATCATCAGGGATCATCTGGTCATTGATCTCAGGTTCGGGGTTGAATGGCTGCGGTGCAGTGTTGGCCAGGTCTGGGATGGTGAGGCCTGTCATGGTGATATCCGGGAACTCAATCATGATGAGATCAAGCAGGCCATCACCATGGCTGATGAGCAGCTGGGCGGGAAGTGGCGATTGCCATCCCGGAAAGAACTTGAAGCCCTGGTCTGTGAGGCTTGCCCGGGGGTCAAGATCGACACCAAGGTTTTCCCGAATACCGACAACGCGCCGTACTGGACGGGTGAGGTCAACGCCTACGCCAAGCGGCATGTCTGGAGCGTGAATTTCTTCACCGGGCATACCTATGGCCGCTTCTTTCCCAATCAGCGCCTTGCGGTGAGGCTGGTGCGCGATCGCACCAAGGCACTGTCGAACTAGCCCGCCAATGCCTGATTATGCTGAAGTCAAATCAGGCTATTCATCGGATGAAAATTGCTCATCTGCGGAACGCCGGGATTTTTTTTCGCGCTGCCATAGCACGAATTTGACGATGAAAAGCAACACGCCCCCGGCCATCATCGCCGCCGCGATATGATCGGTGGTGATCCCCTTGATGTAATGCATCCGGTCGGCGGCCACCAGGGCCAGGACGACCAGCATGAACGCCGCCGCCATGAAAGACCGGATGATGCGGCATTGCGTGCATTCGCCGCCGCGTGCCGGTCTTTTTCGGAAAAGAGTGATCATGAACGGTCTCGCTTTTTCCCCTTGATCGAGCAGTGTGCCTGTATTCCGGGTGGTTCAAATATTAACAAATTCTAAATTATCATGCCTGTCTGAACTTTGACAGGGCCAAGTCGCGTTTCATCACGCGCTGCCCTACCCCCTCAATTTTAATCGTTTTTTTGTCAAGAAATCGACAAAGACGCACGTCAAATTAAGAATTTGTTAATATTTAGGATGATCCCCATGATTTCCTGCATGAGCTGGTCAGAAGACAAGTTGATCACTGAATTTTCTAGATGCAGGGAGAAATTGATATGCAGTTATCACCGTCCGTCCGGTTAAAACAGAAACAGTCGCTGGTCATGACACCGCAGTTGCAACAGGCGATCAGGCTGTTGCAGATGACCAATATCGAACTCAAGGATTACCTTGAGGAACAGGCACTGGAAAATCCCTTTATTGACGTCAGTGCCGGAGCCGATAGTGCCGCTCCATCGACCAGTGATAATGCCCAGCCCGGTGATGCCTCCCCTGCCGCATCATCAGACACCCCCCAAGATACCCCGCAAGATACCCTGCAAGATACTCCGGCCGCCCTTGATGGCATGAACGCCAGTCAGGCGCTGTCCGATGACCCGACCCAGCACAATGATTTTGAAAACCGGTTTTCTTCCGATGAATTGCAACTTGGCGGCCCGGCCTCCGCAGGCGGTGCTGCCACCGACTGGGATATGATCGCAACCATCATCCCGAACCGTGAGGACAGCCTGAACCGTCACGTCATGGGGCAGATCGATTTCGCCATCACCGAAAGCAGGGACCGGTTTATCGCGGTTGCGCTGCTGGACGGGCTGGCCCCTTCAGGCTGGCTCGATGCCTCAATCGACAGCATCGCCGAGAGCTGCCAATGCACCACCGAACAGGTGGAAAGCGTGCTCAAGCGCATGCAGAAATTCGAACCCACCGGTATTTTTGCCCGCTCGCTGGCGGAATGCCTCTCCCTCCAGGCCCATGAGGCCGATTGCCTCGATAATGTGATGCAGACCGTGCTGGATAATATCGATCAACTGGCGGCTGGCGAGATCAAGGCACTGGCGCGCAAGGCCAAGGCCGATGAAGATGATATCATTGCCTGCCTGCACCGAATCCGGTCGTTCAACCCGAAACCTGCCGAGGGTTTCAGTCACACCATGGTCGGTAATCATTCGCCTGATGTGATCCTGCGCAAGACAGCTTCGGGCTGGTCAATAGACCTCAACCGTTCCACCCTGCCTACCCTCGAAATCAAGGAAGATTTTGCAAAATCTGTCGGTGACAGGGCCAGGGGCAGCCAGAAAGACACCACCAAGGAATACGTTCAGCAGTCCATGGGTTCCGCCAAATGGCTGAAACGAACGCTGGAGCAGCGCAACACAACTACGCTCAAGATCGCGGCTGAACTGGTGCGTCGTCAGCAGTCGTTTTTCAGGAACGGTCTTGAAGGGTTGCAGCCAATGGCACTGCGCGATGTGGCCGAGGCGATCGGGATGCATGAAAGCACCATCAGCCGGGTGACGAGCGGGTTGCTGATTGCTACCCCCAAGGGAACGCTGCCGATGAAATCCTTCTTCAGCGTTTCCATAGCCGCCACCGATGATGGTGAGGCCAAGGCCGCCGCCGCGGTTCGCGGGATGGTCAAGGAAATCATTTCAAAGGAAGACCCGGGTCGGCCGATGAGCGATGAGCTGATTGCCAGGCTGATCAGCAAAAAAGGCATCAGGCTGGCGCGCCGTACCGTGGCGAAATATCGTGAAATCCTGCGTATCCCTTCGTCAAGCGAACGCAGGCGTCGCGGCAAACTCGCCCTTTCCAGCTAGAACCTTATCCCGTTCAGGAATATCCGGCCGAGCCTTATCAGGCTGGTATTGCTGTAAATTCTCTTTGGACCTGTATGGAATCGAGCCTATTTGGCGTTGCCATTCGGCAGGCGGGAGACAAAGCGGTCGGTGCCGTTTGCCACTTTCAGATCATCAACATAGCGCAGAAGCGGAACCGAGCTGATCTGCTCCTCATGGCCGTTTTCATCAAAAGCAACCATCTCAAGGCTGATCTTCGGCAGGTCTTCCGCCGTGAAGCTCGCCGTGAAGTCTGAACCCCATTCGGCGGTGGTAACAGTGGTCGTCTTGTGAAGGCTGTTCATCGTGATCTCCTGCAAATTGATGTTACTCCAATGCATTTCCCGTGCCAAAAATCTGGGGTGAAAAGGGACTTTTGATGCCATTTCCGGCTAAAGAGATCGGGCCTTGCGCCGTTGATATGTCTGAGACCCGAAAATTGAACCTGCGCAAAATGAGTCTTGCAACACAATCCGGCCGGGCATGGATACCTGCCCGGCCATTTAAACCTGAAGGAGTTGGAAATGCGTATCGTGCTGGCCGGATTGCTGTTCGGTCTTTTGACCGGCTGTCAGGTCATCCTGCTCGAAGATCGGGTAGGCCCTGTGGTCAAATCCACCACCATCGCACCAACCAAGGTCGTTGCTATTGAGGGCAGCGAAGCCATCGGGTTTATTGATCAGGCATCATCACAGCTCAACGGATGCCGCCAGCTCAGCAGGCTCAGGCTGACCACAAGCCGTCCTTTTGAGGAGGCCGTGGTCGAATTGCGCAACCGCGCCCATATCCTCAACGCCAACATGATGATCCCGGTCATGATCAAGGAAAAGGGATCATACAAGCATCCTGAAAACCATCTCTTTATCGTTGATCTGGTTCGGTGCCGGAAAAACACATCAAAAGAGTCGACCGCCATCAACCCGTCCTCTAGCTCTCCGGGTGGGCTGGACAATGGGTGACGTGATCTACCTGAATAATTTTTCCCCTGAACAGGGAGGGCAAGCCCCCGCCATTGAGGTGAGCGGCCCTGAGCCTGACAGGGACGTTGAAAAATGCGTCATCATCCGTGACCATATCGAAGAGATCATGGACATGATTTCGGCCGTTCACCGCGACCCTGAAACGGTTGCCCTGGCGGCCAGCCGTTATGGCTCCATGCGGCTTTATCAGCTCCAGGGCAGGGCCAGGACAATGGCTTTTATCTCGCGCTGCATCGAAACCGCTGAAATCGCTGAAGATATTCAGGGAAAATAGACCGATGCGTGCGCCCTTTCTGACAACAGAAATTCTCCGCGATGCCCCCCGCCAGTCCTTTCAGGCAGGCGACAGGGTGATCCTGTGCGGCCAGCCCACCGACCGCGCCTATCTGGTATCGAAAGGCAGCCTGATCAATGTCAGCACCAGGCAGGTCTGGAAGGCCGGTGAGGTGGTCAGCCTGACAGGCTTTCTGGCGCTCGAAGAATACATTCATGATATTGAGGCCGTGGCAGACACCACCACGGTGCTGATCCAGCGGTCGCTGTTCCGGATGGCCAGTGATCGTGAAAACAGGATGACCTGGCCGCTGTCGGTCTGCCTCGCCAGCGCGGCAACCGCCGTGATTGCGTCATGACGGCGAGACAGATAACAGCGGTTAAGCACGGGGCCAGCCCAGACCCGGCGGGGCAACGGCAGAGGATCAGCCTGTTTGCCAATGAGGTGATTTTCCAGCCCGGCAGCCCGGCCAGCCATTTCTACCTGATTGACAGCGGAACGGTGCTGATTGTCGATGTTCCGAACAAGACGATTTTGAAGGCCTATACCGAGGGTGATATCTTTGGCCTTGCCGAGGTTCTTGCCGGCGGCAACTGGCCCTTCACGGCGTATGCCGGCATGCGCACGGTGATTACCTGTTTCCCGAAAGAATGCCTGATGCAGACGCTGAACAGCCTGCCCGACAGTCATCAGGATTATCTCCAGGCATTGATGGACAACCCGGCCTAGGCGGGGTTCATCCGGCTAGTCCTGCTTGAGGCTGGTGATTTCCATGAACACATCCTCAAGGTCGGGTTCCTCGGTGCTGACATCCGTGATGATCAGCCCGGCCGCGCTAACCCTTTCAAGCAGGGAGACAGCGCTGGTCTGCGCCGGGGAGAAATTGATCCTGAGGCTGTTGTCTTTAATTGATGCATTCAGATCAGCCAGCGCGGCAGGCAGCTGTTGCGGGGCATTTTCAAGGCGCAGGATGATATCCTTGTTGCCAGCCCCGGCCAGCAGATCCTCGGTGCGGGCTTCCTTGAGCAGACGGCCATGGTTCATGATGGCGATCCGGTCACAGAGCGTTTCAGCCTCTTCGAGGTAATGCGTTGTCAGGATAATCGTCACGCCATTGTCGTTGAGCCGCCGGATCAGCGCCCAGAGTTTCTGGCGCAACCCGACATCAACCCCGGCGGTCGGCTCATCCAGAACCAGCACGGGCGGTTGATGGACCATGGCCTTGCCCACCATCAGGCGACGCCGCATCCCGCCGGAAAGCGTGCGGGTATAGGCCCCGGCCTTGTCCGTCAGGCCGATTTCCTCAAGCAGCGCATCGGTGCGGCGTTCATGCCGGGGTACGGCAAACATCCCGGCCATGAAGTCCAGCGTTTCCCGGGGGGTAAAGAACGCATCGATGTTCAGCTCCTGCGGGACGATGCCGATATTGGCGCGGGCCTGACGCGGGTGATCATCAATATCCACCCCCCAGACCTTCGCCTGACCGGAGGATTTGATGACAGTCCCTGCCAGAATGTTGATAAGGGTTGATTTGCCTGCCCCGTTCGGGCCAAGCAAGCCGTAGATACTGCCCCGTGGCACCGCCAGCGTCATGTTGCTGAGAACCTCTTTCGATGGGGTATTGCCCTGGGCGCGGTACGTCTTGCAAAGCCCACGCAACTCAACAGCGTTTTCGGGCGCATTTTCAGTCGCATTTTCAGGCGCACCATCGGATGCATTCTCATGATGCTGAGGGGCGGCACGGCCTGATTGCGGTGGCATAATGTTCATGCAGATCGCTGAAGAAAATCGGTTGCGCAGTTCAAGACTGCAAGTATTTCATATCGTGTTGTTTATATAGTTTCATTCGAGGGCATTTCCAATGGGGGAGGCTTGCAAAAGCATTCGGGATTGGGGATGATGGGCCTTGCGAACAACCGCCAGATCAATTCAGGGATACGCCGTCATGCCGTCAGGAAATCTACCCGCCAATGCCAACCCGGATACCCCCCTGCATACCGCACCGGCTGAACTGTCGCCTGAGGTGATCCGCGTGACCGGCCGCCGCGTGGCCTGTGATGGCGGCGGCGGGGCGATGGGCCATCCCCGGGTCTGGCTCAATCTTGGTGATGATGATCATGTCACCTGCCCCTATTGTTCCCGTGAATACATCCTCGCAGGCTCCG
>CENU01021082.1_pt1 | contig 14426 bp, 17 predicted proteins | sample 361331 | NCBI WGS metagenome assembly CENU01 (sample SAMEA2619766, study PRJEB7988) | marine metagenome | isolation source: saline water (ENVO:00002010), including
CGCTCGGACCACAATCGTAATTGTGCTATTGCACCAGCCCTAAAAGTATCTGCAGCAGCTAACATTACTTTTTTTCCTTCGCTTTTATATCGATGCGCTAACTTGCCAATAGACGTTGTTTTACCTGCACCGTTTACCCCTACAATCAATACTACCTGGAGCTGACTGGTGCTGCCTTTTTGCAAGTTGTGGGTTACCGTCAGCAGCGTAACCAATTCATCATACAACAGTTTATCTAACTCAGATACATTGAGGTATTTTTCTTTGGAAACCCGCTTCTCGAGACTATCCACGATTTTTTGAGTCGTAGATACACCTACATCAGACATCAACAATATCTCCTCTAGTTCTTCCAGTAATTCGGCATCAATTCTACTGCGTCCAAGTACGGCCTTTTTCAGACGTTGTGTCCAAACCCGTTTTGTTGCAGAAAGCCCTGACTGAAGTTGGTCTGAAGATTTACTAAAAAAACCCATGTGTTAAAGGTACGTTTTGGATATAAAAAAAGCCACAAAAAGTGGCTCTAATGTGATTTAATATGGGTTAAATTATTTTTTTGACAACCAGTCATTCACTAATTCTGGAGCTAAAATAGTTTCAACAAAAGTATACGCACCAGACTTTTCGCTACGTACCATTTTGATGGCCTTTGTAAGACGCTTAGATTTTGTTTGCAATGTTGCTACGGTTTTCTTTGCCATAATTACTTAATTTCTTTGTGAACTGTCATTCGCTTAAGGATCGGGTTGAATTTTTTGATTTCAATACGATCCGGCGTGTTTTTTTTGTTCTTTGTTGTGATGTAGCGTGACGTTCCTGCAAGACCAGAGTCTTTATGCTCGGTGCACTCTAAAATAACTTGAACGCGGTTTCCTTTTTTAGCCATGACTGCCTTATTTGATTAGACCTTGAGCGCGTGCTTCTTTCATTACTGCTGAAAGTCCTTTTTTATTAATCGTTTTTAACGCCGAAGTAGATAACTTTAGGGTAACCCACTTGTCTTCCTCTACAAGATAAAAACGTTTCTTGATAAGGTTAGCACCAAATTTGCGCTTGGTTTTATTCATGGCATGCGATACGTTGTTTCCAACCATCGCCTTTTTGCCCGTTAATTCACATACTTTCGACATGACCTATTTTTTAACAGGGTGCAAACTTAGTGAAATATGGTGTTTTAAAAAAATTTTTTAAATGAAGTTAGTCTATCAAATACCCATGCGCCAACTCCAATGCTTTGTTTAATGTTTTTTGAAGGTTTCTTTCTCGATGTTTACCAAAGCAAAAGGTTTCCACAACTTCTTGTTTTGGCGTTATTATGGCAATACAGACCGTACCTATTTCCACATCTGCCTCTCCTTGTGTAGGTCCAAAATTTCCTGTGGTGGCAATGGCAACATGTGCACCCGTTTGACGAATAATACCCTTTGCCATGCTCAAAGCCACGGGTTCACTGACCACAGTGTGGCGTTCAATGTCTTGCTGCTGTACGCCTAACAACTGCTGCTTTACATCCGTAGCATAACTCACAACAGAGCCCTTAAAAAAAGCAGATGCACCGGGATGCTGCGTAAACAAAGCGGCCAAAGCGCCGCCCGTGCAGCTTTCTGCAGTAGCTAACATCCATTTCTTTTGTTGTAACGCTTCACCAATTTGCATTTCAATGGGTTCTTCTGATTCAAATCCAGTAATATGCTCACCAATAAGGGGGTAAAGCGCATCAAACAGCGCGTCTATCTCATGACGTAGTTTAGTGTCATTCGTTCCTTTTGCTGATAAGCGCAAGCGCACACGTCCTAGATTGGGTAAATATGCCAATTTAATATGTGGCGGAAGTGCCTGTTCCCAATCGGCAATTTTTTCGGCAATAATACTTTCTCCCAGCCCATAGGTCATCATGGTCTTATGAACCAAGGCTGGAAGTAAAAACCTTTCTTTTATGCGTGGTATAAGTTGTTCGCGAACAAGATATTTCATTTCAAAAGGTACACCAGGAAGCGACACAAAAACGGTGTCGTCTTTTTGCATCCACATGCCCATAGCAGTTCCGTGATGGTTAAACATTTGTTGACACTTTGATGGCAACATGGCTTGAGCACGGTTTAGTGCGTTTACGGGTGCCTTGACGTACTTACGAAACAATTCTTCAATATGCATCATGACGTCGGGGTAAAACTCCATAGTGTCATTAAAATACTCACATAAAGTATGTTTGGTAATATCATCTTTGGTGGGACCTAATCCGCCCGTTATGACAACCAAATCCACTTTGTTTTGGGCTTCAGTAAATGCTTCTAGTATCGCTGTTTTGTTATCTGAAATAGAACGTATTTGCCGTATTTCAACTCCAATTTTATTAAGCGTCTTGCCAAGAAAAGCAGCATTTGTGTCTACAATCTGTCCAATGAGTATCTCGTCGCCAATGGTAATGATATCTGCTTGCATCTATTTTACAGTAACTGAAAACGCTTTTCTCTCATGAATAAACCCCTCTAACTTGTCATTTTTTTCTACAGCTCCCACACCAGCAGGTGTTCCTGTAAATAAAATATCACCAATTTTTAGAGTAAAATATTGGGATACATAAGCAATGATTTCATCAATACTCCAAAGCATCAAGCTCGTATTGGCTTCTTGCACTATTGTGCCATTCTTATAAAGAGCAAAGGGAATAGTAGATAAATCTCCAAGAGTGGATTTTTCAAACCACTTTCCCACCACTGCCGAGCTATCAAATGCCTTTGCTTTTTCCCAAGGAAGTCCGTTGGACTTAAGTTTTTGTTGCACGTCGCGGGCAGTAAAATCAATCCCTAAGCCAATTTCGTTGTAGTATTTGTGCGCAAATTTGGACTGAATATGCTTTCCAATGCGATTGATTTTTACCAAAACTTCAACTTCATGGTGAACATCGTTGGAAAATTCGGGAATAAAAAATGGAAGGTTAGACTGCGCGATGGCAGTATCGGGCTTGATAAAAACTACAGGCTCATCCGGACGAGCATGCTGCAGCTCGGCAGTATGATCTGCATAATTTCTGCCAATACAAATAATTTTCATGAATTGGTATTCAAGGTTTCTAGTCTGATGGCAGTCAGCACTTTCTTCGTGTAGAGTGGAAAATCGGCATCTAATAACCAACTAAAATATCCTGGCTCACGTTGCAATACCTCAACTACTTTTTTTCCTTTATGTTTTCCAAAACTAAAGGAGGGATCACCGTCATTATCAACAAGAATAAATCCCGCAAAGTCGATACTTTTACGGCGCGTCGAGAAAGCGCTGAGCTTGGCTACATCGTTTTCTAGTTCGTCGTATTTTTGAATTTGCGCTTTCAACACTTCATATGTTGCAGTGGTGTCAGCCTCTGCACTGTGTGCATTCTCCAGATCTTTATCGCAGTAAAATGCATAAGCTGCACTTAAATTTCGCTTTTCCATTTTATGAAAAATGGTTTGCACGTCTACAGTCAACTGTTTTTTAAAATCTACATCAATTCCTGCGCGTAGCATCTCCTCTGCCAATAGTGGAATATCAAATCGATCCGAATTAAATCCCGCCAAATCGGAGCCCTTAATCATGTCGTTAACCTGCTTACTAAGCTGCTTAAAAGTAGGTTCGTTGGCTACTTTTTCATCTGTAATGCCGTGTACGGCTGTTGTTTGTGGTGGAATAGGCATCTCAGGATTTACCAACCACGTTTTTCCTTCTTTATTTCCGTTTGGGAAAATCTTCAAAATAGAGATTTCGACAATTCGATCTTTTGCCACATTTACTCCCGTCGTTTCTAAATCAAAAAAACACAATGGGCGAGTTAACGAAAGTTCCATATTAAAGTGTTTGCGTGTTGTCCCAGTTTTCTATGCGCTCTTTTAACCGAAGTAAGAACATACCCCCCATAGCTCCGTTAATGATGCGATGATCGTAACTATGCGATACCACCATTTGGTGACGCACCGCAATTACATCCCCATGTTCGGTTTCCAAAACGGCAGGTACTTTTCGAATGGCGCCAAGGGCAAGAATGGCTACTTGTGGTTGATTGATAATGGGAGTTCCCGTTAAACTGCCAAACATTCCCACATTGGTAATCGTGTATGTTCCACCCTTAACATCATCGGGGTTTAACGCATTGTTTCTGGCATTAGAAGCAAGTTCGTGTACTTTCTTTGCCAAACCAACAAGATTCAACGAGTTGGCTTGTTTGATAACAGGAACAATAAGATTTCCATCAGATAAAGCGGTAGCCATCCCCAAATTAATATCTTTTTTCTTGATGATATCTGTGCCTTCCAAGGAGCTATTTAGGAGCGGAAACTCGGGTAAAATTTGCGCTACAAGTTGAAAAAATATCGGCGTAAACGTAAGTTTTACGCCATGTTGTTTTACAAAATCTTGCTTTACTTTTTCACGCCACTTCCATAGTTTGGTTACATCAATTTCAATAAAAGACTGTACATGCGCAGAGGTTTGAAGACTTCGCGTCATATGCTCCGAAATCATTTTTTCCATGCGCGTCATGGGGACTACAGCGTCTTCAATGTTCCTGTATACGGGCGGTGAGGCAATGGGTGCTTTGACAACTGGTGGTGGTGGTTGTGGTGCTTTCCTGTTTTGGATATATGTCAAAATATCACGCTTAGTCACACGCCCATCTTTTCCCGAGCCAGGGACAGCTGACAGCTCCTTTTCTGAGATGTTTTCTTGCTTGGCAATATTTTTTACTAATGGTGAGTAAAAACGAGAATCCTCAGTAGTTGATAGCGTAACAGCAGGTGCCACTAGCTCTTGTGCTTGCTGCATATAACTTTCAGGAGTTTCGTTTACAGTTTCTTCGGAAACTGGGGTTTCTATTAGAGCCGTTGTTTCGTTTAAGGTTTCTTCAGAAATTTTCTCGTCTGTTTCAATGAGTGCCAACGGAGCATCTACCGCAACAACAGCATTTACAGGATGTAGAATTTCTTTAATTACACCATTGTACTCACTTGCGACTTCGGAATCTACTTTATCGGTGGCTACCTCCACAACAGCTTCGTCAGCGACAACAGTATCACCTTCTTTTTTCAACCATTGCGTAACGGTAGCTTCTGAAACACTCTCGCCCATAGCGGGCAATACAAGCTGATAAATGGGCATTCCAATTTTTTTTCAAAAGTACGAATAAATCACGGCTTGCGCTATGACATCACAAGCACTTCACCTTTAGCATTGCTAGAGTTACTTCCTACAGCATGATTTTTATCAGAACTTAATATCTTATACGAAAATCCACTGCCATATTCACTCATAAATTTAATAATCTCTTTAAATGAAATGGTGTTTGGATCCAAAATAAGCTCTGTTCCTGTGTTTTTATATTTACTCAAACTAATGCAATGGTCTGTGTGCATAAAAGGAATGTTCTTGTTTACGCCAATTTTAAGGTCTAACTCACTAGATATCAACCAATAACGGCTAGGTGTTTTTGTGTTTTTAACTGAGCGCACTCCTCTAAAACGCTTTAAAAAGCTAAATGTGTTTGTTGCAAATTTAATCCAGATTTTTACCACATTGGACACGTGAAAATGTTTCGTGTAAAAATAATTCATTGCTTCCCTAAACATCATTTGATATGCAAAATCCTTTGGTGTACTTTCTCCTTTGTAATGTATGATATTAATGTCTGGATTGTAAAAATTTGACTTTCCAAGTTGTAGCGAACGATAACTCAAATCAATATCGTCAGAGTACATAAAACATGCTTCATCAAAGCCCTTTAGCGCAAGATAGTGGTCTCTTTTCATAAACATGCAGGCGCCTACTAAAACATCTGTAACACCTGGTTGACTTTCGGGTAGCTTTAAGTTATAGTATTTTCCAAATAACTGTGGGTCAATTTTGTACAATCCTGTCACTTTAGTAAACGCAACCCAAGGGGTTGGCATACCCCTTTTGGATTCTTTTAAAAAACGACCAGAACCATCAATAAGTTTAGGGCCCATAATAGCCAATTGCTGGTTTTGCTCCATAAATTCCAAGGCTTTGAAAAACGTGTCCTCTGCGATAACTGTATCTGGATTTAAAATACACACATACTCTCCTTTTGCCTGTGCAACTCCAATGTTATTACCCTTTGGAAATCCTAAGTTTTCTTGGTTTTCAATAAGTTTTACTTGGGGAAACTGAGACTTAATCCAAGGCACGCTACCATCAACAGATGCATTATCAACCACTATAATTTCCGAATCTAAGTTGGTTGTAGCTGCCAACACGCTTTGCAAGCACAAATCGATAAAATACTTTACATTATAGTTGAGAATAACTACAGATAGTTTCATACACTAACTTTTCATCGACACCTCAAAAGGAATTCGTTGACTAATACTACGTCCAAGCGTAAGTTCATCGGCATACTCTAATTCATCTCCCACGCCAATACCCCGTGAAATAACAGAAAAAGTAAGGGTGAACTTACTTAATTTTTTGAAAATATAGTAATTAGTCGTGTCGCCTTCCATAGTACTGCCAAGAGCAAAAATAATTTCCCTGACATCTTCATTTTCAACCCGTTCTACAAGAGCATCAATTGTAAGTTGCTGCGGGCCAATTCCTTCCATGGGTGCAATTTTACCGCCTAACACATGATACCTACCTTTAAATTGTCCTGTTGCTTCAATAGCCATAACGTCACGTACATCTTCTACCACACACAATACATTTTGGTTACGAAGTGGATTTGCACAAATACTACATTCATCCGCATCTGAGATGTTATGGCATGTATTACAATAACGTATTTGTTGGCGCAATGTTGCAATGGCACTTGAAAGTCGTTCACTAAAATCTTTGGGCTGACGTAGCAGATGAAGTACTAACCGTAAAGCAGATCGCCGTCCAATTCCTGGAAGTTGGGCAATTTCATCTACTGCTTTTTGCACTAAAGACGACGGAAAATCCATGTTCAAAAATACACTATTTCCTCAAAAGACCCATGAGTATTATATTTACCAAAAAATACATGACCGCCCAAGCATTAGCTCTCAGCCTAATAATTTATTTTGGCGTTTTGTATGGCATTTCTCTTCTTGTAGGAAAAAGCAACAGTAATGCTACTTTTTTCTCTGCCAATAGAAATGCCCCGTGGTATTTAGTTGCCTTTGGTATGATTGGCGCCTCGCTGTCCGGACTTACATTTATATCAGTCCCTGGATGGGTAGCCAGTACGCAACTTGGTTATGTTCAAATGGTTTTGGGCTATGCGCTGGGGTATTTGTTAATTGGTACGGTTTTATTGCCACTCTATTACAAATGGAATGTTGTTAGTATTTACAGCTATTTACTCCATAGATTTGGCATAAGATCCTACAAAACAGGAGCTTCTTTTTTTATTTTATCGCGCCTAACTGGAACAAGTTTTCGATTGTTTTTGGTGTTAAAAGTATTGCATTGGATAGCCCTAGATGCGCTTCACATACCATTTTGGGTTAGTGCCGCAATAGCCATCATTGGAATTTGGGGCTATACACAAAAAACAGGTTTAAAAACGATTATATATACAGATATAGCCCAAACCGTTTGTATGTTATTAGCGTTGTCTGTCGGTATTTATGTGTTGGTAGATGTGTTGTCTTTGGACGCAAAATCAATATTGTCGTGGTGGAATAGCCAACCTACCACACAAATATTTTTTTGGGAGGATTGGAACAACGGTCAACATTTTATAAAGCAATTTTTTGCTGGTGCGCTTATTTCATTTGCCATGACAGGACTTGATCAAGAAATGATGCAAAAAAATTTGAGCTGTCATTCCTTGCGTGATGCGCAAAAAAACATGTTTTGGTTTACTATTGCTCTAGTTATCGTGACAGTCTTGTTCTTGGTTTTGGGCGTGCTACTCACTGCTTACGCTCAAGCTAGTGGCATAGAGGCAACTGGAGATAACTTGTTTCCGGTAGTGGCCACACAATCGGGTTTAGGAAAACTTTTTGCCTACACTTTTATTTTTGGGCTCATTGCTGCAGCATTCAGTAGTGCCGATGGATCTATGACATCGCTAGCAACAAGTGCTAGTATTGATTTATGGGGAATTAAAGAGGGTGATAAAGGTATTCGACAACGCAAAGTCATGCATCGTATAATTGCGTTTTCACTATGGTGTGTTATGATCGCTTTTTATTATTTTATTCGAGAAGAGAGTGTTATTGCACAACTACTCCTTTTTGCAGGTTATACCTATGGGCCTTTATTAGGGCTTTTTTTGTTAGGTGTTTTTTCTAAACGCCCTGTGCACGATCGCTATGCCCCCATTATTTGTATAGCAACTCCGCTACTGACCTATGGGATTGCACTATTTTGTAAAAAGTATTTGGAATTTGACTTCGGTTTTTTTGTTCTCGCACTTAATGGTGCTTTGTCAGCCCTATTTTTGTGGATTTCAGGCATTGGCTTACCACTGTATCAAGGCACTCCCCCAGGTAAATCCACTTCCAAAAGCGGCTAACAATACAGTGTCATCTGTTTTAATTTTTCCCTCACCCCAAGCCTCAGAAAGCGCAATGGGGATAGAAGCAGCTGTAGTATTCCCATAACGCATAATATTATTGTATACTTGATCGTCGCGAAGACTAAACTTTTTTTGCACAAATTGAGCAATGCGTAAATTAGCTTGGTGGGGTATAAACAAATCAATATCTGAGGTGTTTTTACCGTTTTTTTGTAAAGCTTCTTGTATAACCTCACTAAAGCGAACAACTGCATTTTTAAATACCAATTGACCATTCATATATGGGTGGTACCGCATATCATCTTCATCGTAGTCAGAAATAATATCGGGAAGCCAACGCTTTGTGCTTGGGCCAATAATAGCTAACTCCTCGGCATACTTGCCTTCTGAATACAAGTGGGTTGACTGAATCCCTTTTTTGGTGTCCTCTTCACGTGTGAGCACAGCCGCACCGGCACCATCACCAAAAATCACAGAAACAGTTCGTCCACGTGTCGTAAAATCCATTCCTCCGGAGTGGTACTCAGAACCAACTAATAACACGTTTTTGTACATGCCTGTTTTAATAAATTGATCGGCAACAGAAAGCCCATAAACAAAACCCGAACACTGATTTCTAATATCCAATGCTGGGCAGGTACCCATGCCCATTTGGTCTTGAAGAAGCACACCTGACCCTGGAAAATAGAGATCAGGGCTTAACGTTGCAAAAACAACAAGATCAATATCATTTTTACTGATTCCAGCACTTTCAAGTGCCATCTCAGCAGCCTTAACTCCCATAGTTGCTGTCCCCTCTCCGGAATCCTTTTTTATCAAACGACGTTCTTTAATTCCTGTACGCTCGGTAATCCATTCATCGTTTGTGTCCATAAGTTTGGACAAGTCGTCATTTGTGACAATATTGTCAGGAACATAATGACCTAGTCCTACTATTCGAGAGCTGTACATATTTAATGAAATTAGAATGCAATAAACGAAATAAATTTGGAGTAAAAAAAGAAGGTGCAACAACCACGATGCACCTTCGAACAACTTAACCAAAATTAAACAAACCAATAAAAGGAGTGTTGTAATCAATAGAGATTCATAGCAATTTTCTCCACAACAATTTTGTTGACTGATTACTCCACAAATATAAAAATGTTTAAGAAAAAAACAAAATATTTAAACAAAAAAATAGTGCCATCATGTCAGCCAATTCATTTTGGTACTTTTTTTGGATTAAATAGAAAAAATAAAATATTATGTCTTCAGGTAAAATAAATGTTGCAGTAGAAAACATCTTTCCGCTAATCAAAAAGTTTCTATATAGTGACCATGAAATTTTCTTACGCGAGTTGGTTTCAAACGCTACCGACGCCACGCTCAAATTAAAACACCTTTCAAATATTGGTGAGGCAAACGTAGAATACGGCAATCCGCAAATTGAAATTAAAGTTGATAAAGATAATCGCACCCTCCATGTTATTGATCAAGGTCTGGGGATGACTGCCGAGGAAGTCAATAAATACATCAACGAGGTGGCTTTTTCTGGTGCAGAGGAGTTTATCAATCAATACAAAGACAGCGCAAAAGACAGTGGAATTATAGGGCACTTTGGTCTTGGATTTTACTCTGCCTTTATGGTCTCAGAAAAGGTCGAAATCATTACCAAATCACATAAAGATGCTCCTGCTGCGCATTGGGCTTGTGACGGTTCACCTGAATACACTTTAGTTGAGCACGACAAAACAGTGCGTGGAACAGAAATCATTTTGCATATTGACAGCGACTCCGATGAATTTTTGGAAGAAGCGCGAATTCGCGAATTACTCTCGAAGTATAATAAGTTTATGCCCATTCCAATTAAATTTGGAACCAAAGAGCAAACGCATGAAGAGGGTGAAGGTGATGACAAAAAAGAAATAAAGGAAATAGTTGATGATATTATAAATAACCCAAATCCTGCTTGGACCAAAAAACCAAGCGATTTAAAAGATGAAGATTACAAGTCATTTTATCGGGAATTGTATCCAATGCAATTTGAAGAGCCTTTGTTTCATATTCATCTTAATGTAGATTATCCTTTTGCGCTAACGGGGATTTTGTATTTCCCGAAGTTAAATAACGACCTTAACATTCAAAAGGACCGTATTCAATTATATCAAAATCAGGTTTTTGTAACTGACAATGTTGAAGGAATCGTTCCTGAGTTTTTGACCATGTTACGAGGAGTGATTGACTCACCAGATATTCCACTAAACGTGTCTAGAAGTTACCTTCAGGCTGACGGTGCTGTAAAGAAAATCAGCAATTATATTACCAAAAAAGTAGCGGATAAATTGCAAGCCATCTTTAAAAATGAGCGTGAAAACTTAGAACAAAAATGGAATGACATTAAAATGGTCATTGAATACGGTATGCTTTCCGAAGAAAAATTCTACGAAAAAGCAAAAAAGTTTAACCTCTTCCCTACTACTGACGGTACATTCTTAACGTTAGACGAACTCAAAGAACAAACCAAAGAAGCACAAACAGACAAAGATGGAAAGCTGGTTCAGTTGTATGCATCTAATGCTGACGAGCAACACGCTTACATTCAGGCTGCTAAAAATAAGGGCTATACGGTGTTGTTGTTAGACTCACCCATTGTGGGGCATTTGTTGCAAAAGCTAGAGCAAGAAGATGATAAATTAGGCTTTGTACGCGTAGATGCAGATCACATAGACAAGCTCATTGCCAAAGACGAGCCACAGCTATCTAAACTAAGCGATGAAGAGAAAGAAACGCTCAAACCGCTTATAGAAAATGTGGTGCCAAAAGAGCAATACACGGTTCAATTGGAAGCCATGGACAGCGAAGCAGCACCGTTTATGATTACGCAACCCGAGTTTATGCGTCGTATGAAAGAAATGCAGCAAACTGGCGGCGGCGGTATGTTTGGTGGCGGATTCCCCGATATGTATCAATTGGTGGTGAATGTAAACCACCCGTTAGTGTCACAAATTTTGGAAACTAAAACCAAAAAGAAACAAGAACGATTAATAAAGCAATCGTTGGATTTAGCGCGCTTATCGCAATCGTTACTAAAAGGAGAAGAGCTTACCGCCTTTATCAAACGCAGTTTTGATATGATAAAGTAAGTTCCAAAAACAGTACCATAAAAATCCCTCACCTATAAAGTTGAGGGATTTTTTATTAAAATTTCCCTAATTTTATAGAAATCTTACGTTATGTTATTTTTTTGGCGCACGCTACTTTCGTTTTGGCGAGACCCAGCCTACCGAAGTTTGCTTTTTGCTACCAACATTTTTTTAGTGATTGGCACAATTGCTTATCGTTATATTGAAGGTTGGTCATGGCTGGATTCCCTCTATTTTTCGGTCATCACCCTTACTACCATCGGTTATGGCGATTTTTCGCCACAAACGGATTTTGGTAAGCTTTTTACCATGGCCTATATTATTATTGGCGTGGCTTTAATTTTAGGATTTGTAAATACTTTGTTTTTACATTACAAAGAGCAGGCGCTTAAAAAAAGAAATGAAAAATATTCCAACTAATGTCTTTGCGCTTTGATGTTTATGAGCCTAAATTACAAGACGCCTCTGTCCGGTATTACCCTGGTTTTTTAGCAAAAGATGTTGCTGATGCCTATTTTTCAGAACTACTTGATACTATTCCTTGGCAAAATGATCCTATCACTATTTTTGGAAAGACGTATCCTCAACCACGCATGACTTCGTTGCACGGACACACCACTGACCCTTATGGATATTCGGGTATTGTGATGCAACCAAACCCGATGACCAAATCGCTCAAAGAAATCGAGACAAAAATTCAAACGCTTTGCGAAGAGCGCTTTACTACGGTTTTATTGAATTTATATCGTGACGGAAAAGACAGTAATGGTTGGCACGCCGATGACGAACGTGAACTAGGCATAAACCCTGTGATTGCTTCAGTGAGTTTAGGAGCGGAACGCTATTTTCATCTTAAGCACAAAAACGACAAAACCCAACGCCTAAAATTTGCTTTAGCACATGGAAGTTTATTGCTTATGGAAGGAAGCACACAACACCACTGGAAACATCAAGTTGCAAAAACGGCTCGAGAAGTCGGGCCGCGTATTAACCTAACATTTAGGAAAGTAATTAAAGCGCATTAAGTTTTTCAATCAGCGCATTTCCCTTTTCAGTAAGTTCATCTTGAATGGCACGAAAGTGTGCCTTTTTATTTTCAACTTCTTTTTGGTAAATCTTTGTACTAAACGACTCATAGGTACTTATGGCCTCGTCAACGATAGCTGCAGAAGCTTTTCGGTCTGCTTTAGGATTCGCCTTTTCCCAATCAAGCGTCATTTCAATAATTTCTCCCAATACGTGGTTTATGTCTTTTTTTAAATCTCGAATCGTAGCCATAGTGGTAATTTTAATTTGGTCCCGAAAACTTTACGTAGTTTCTAGGGGTTTCATATAGGGTAATAGATAAATCTTTTTCGCTTGAAATATGCGGTCTGAGCTTCTCCCAAATCACCACCGAAATGTTTTCGGCAGTAGGAATCAGGGTTGAAAACTCAGGAACTTGCTCATTTAAATTTTTATGATCAAATGCATCTTCGATGTGTAATTTAATCAAATCTTTAAGCACTTTCATATCCATCACATATCCTGTCTCTGCATCTATTTCACCAGTAACCGAAACAATGAGTTCGTAGTTATGACCGTGAAAATAGGGATTACTGCATTTATCAAAAACGGCTTCATTTTGGGCGTCATTCCAGTCTTTTCTATACAACCTATGCGCCGCATTGAAGTGCGCCTTACGGCACACGGTTACTTTATTCATTGCCTTTTATTTTTTCATAAAACTGATCAAAGATAATGATAAACCACGCGGTGTAGCGCTCAGGATGGGCAATAATATCTTTGTGAATTTCAGATACAGGCATCCATTTCCAATCTGCCACCTCTTCTCGGTTGATTTTAGGAGGTCCGTTATGCTTTCCAATCATAACGTGATCCAACTCATGTTCCGTTAAGCCATTATCAAAAGGAGCTTTGTAAATAAAAGAAGTGATTTCTTGCAGCTCGCTAACAAAACCCATTTCTTCATACAAACGACGTTTTCCAGCGTTTATGTTCGTTTCTCCATCGCGCTGATGGCTACAGCAAGTGTTAGTCCATAAACCAGGTGAATGGTATTTGTGTAACGCTCGTTTTTGTAACATAAGTTCGCCTTTATCATTCAAAATAAAAACGGAGAACGCTCGATGCAATACCCCCTTTTCATGAGCTTCCATTTTGGGCATAAGCCCTATTTGACGGTCGCAGGCATCTACTAAAATTACTTGTTCTTCCATAACTTGGAATAAATGTACAAAAAAGACGTATCACATTATCTTTTTATGAAATCAATGTACTTTTGCTATAATGAGTTTTTTAGAAGAAATTGCCCGACGACGTACTTTTGGTATTATCTCACATCCCGATGCAGGAAAAACGACACTTACCGAAAAGTTACTTTTATTCGGAGGCGCCATTCAAGAAGCAGGTGCCGTTAAATCAAATAAAATAAAGAAAACTGCCACCAGTGACTTTATGGAAATAGAGCGTCAGCGTGGCATTTCGGTAGCTACATCTGTCCTTGCCTTTTTATATAAAAACAAGAAAATCAATATTTTAGATACCCCGGGGCACAAAGATTTTGCGGAAGACACATTCCGCACCCTAACCGCCGTAGACAGCGTAATTGTAGTGATTGACGTAGCAAAAGGCGTTGAAGAACAAACCGAAAAACTGGTGTCCGTATGCCGCATGCGAAATATTCCCATCATAGTATTTATAAACAAATTAGACCGCGAAGGAAAAGATGCGTTTGACTTACTTGATGAAGTGGAACAAAAACTAGGACTTACTACCGTTCCTATGAGTTTTCCTATTGGCATGGGCTATGATTTTCAGGGAAT